>JABLTN010089581.1_pt1 | contig 14551 bp, 14 predicted proteins | sample 7160141 | NCBI WGS metagenome assembly JABLTN01 (sample SAMN14651226, study PRJNA627086) | human gut metagenome | isolation source: feces | host: Homo sapiens | reverse complement strand
TACTTTTTTATTTATTATTCCTGTGCATAACTTAAATGCATAATCAGGATAATCCACACTCTTATCTGAATTTGTTCCAAAATCTACAAATTCTATATTTTTTATATCTTTTATTATTTTTTGTTTTAATTCATATCCTCTATGATCTGACGCTATTCCTATTTTCATTTTATTCACCCATTATTATTATAAAACATTAAAAAAAAATAAACTAGTATTTAGCTTATTTTTCTTCTGATTTAAATCCATATTTAGCATTAAATTTTTCTACATTACCTGCTTTAGATGCTCTTGTTTGTTTTCCAGTATAAAAAGGATGACATTTAGAACAAACATCTACACGAATTTCTGGTTTTGTTGACTTTGTTGTAAATGTTTCACCACAAGCACAAGTAACTGTAGTATCCATATATTCAATATTTCCTTGTTTTGCCATTTTTATTTCTCCTTCCGCCATAACTATTTTTTTAGTCATAGAATTACTAAAATCTTTAATATTATAACAATTTAGCGTTGTTTATGCAAGTATAATTGATCAATTTTACGATATAATTTATTAAAAATTGCAATATTACCCTCATTTGTTATATAAATATTGTTTCCTTTTGTTAGATAATCTTCATTTTTATTTAATACATAAAATAAATTTAAGTAATCTATGTCATTTGAATGCATTAATAATTCTAATTTTTCGTTTATATATTTATAATATTTGTCATTATCTTTATTTCCAGTATCATTATATATTCCAAGAAATATTATTTTTCCTTCATTTAAATCTTTTACTTTTTCTATTAATACTTTAATATCTTTATATACTTCATCTAGATAATTATATATTTCATTATCATTATTTTCATTACTATCAACTTTTGATAGTTTATAATTTATTTCATTGTTTCCTGTATTTATTATAAGAACATTTGTCCTTTTTAATATATTTTGTATATATATATTATCTATGCTTACGTTATCATTAATGTTATTTATCATATCAATTGTTCTTATATTTTTATATATAAATTCTTTTGAATAAAAACCAAAATTATTCTTTTTTGACAATTCATCATATATTAAATCAGAAAAATTTTTGGATATAATATTATTTGAAAATAGTTCTTTTTCTCCTATTATTGTATAATTTATTTCTTCTCTATTACTCTTTACATAAGAAATAAATATAATGCCTGTAAAAAATAGAAATATTATTAATATTTTCATCTTCATATACCCACTCCCTAGTATTACTACTAGTAAATTATATTTGAGTTAGTTCTATTTTAGCACCTAAAGATGTAAGTTTTTCTGTTATATGTTCATATCCTCTTAATATATAATCTGCATTATTTATTGTTGTTGTTCCTTCTGCGATAAGGGCTGCGAGTACAAGTGATGCACCCGCTCTTAAATCTGTTGCATTTACTGTTTTTCCTCTTAATTTTGTAGGTCCAAATATATATCCTTTATTACTATTTATCTCAACATTTGCACCCATCTTTTTTATTTCATATAAATTTTGAAATCTATTTTCATATATAGTTTCTTCTATTACACTTCTACCTTCTGCTGTAGTCATAAGTGAAGACATTATCTGCTGCATATCTGTCGGAAAACCTGGATATACTTGTGTTTTTATTTTTACAGCTTTTAGCTTATTTTTATTTGATACATATATTGATTCATCCTCTATTTTTAAATCTACGCCCATTTCTAATAATTTTTGTGTCAACGCTTCTAAGTGTTCTGGTATTACATTTTCTACTACAAGGCTCTTACATGCACATGCACCTATCATTATATATGTTCCTGCTTCTATTCTATCTGGTATAACTTCATGTACTGATGAATGCATATTTTTAACACCTTTTATTCTTATAGTACTTGTTCCTGCACCTGTTATTTTTGCTCCCATACTGTTTAAAAACATTGCTATATTTACTATTTCTGGTTCTCTTGCAGCATTATCTATTATAGTTGTTCCTTCTGCTTTTACTGCTACAAACATTATATTTATAGTTGCACCTACACTTGCAAAATCTAAATATATATTACTTCCTTTTAATTCTTCAGCACTAATAATTATATTATTTTCTTCATATTCAATTTTTGCACCTAGACTTTCAAAACCTTTTAAATGTAAATCTATAGGTCTAGATCCAATACTACATCCTCCTGGATATGAAACTACTGCTTTTTTATATTTACCTAGAAGAGCTCCCATAAAATAATATGATGCTCGTAATTTATTAGACATTTCTTCTATAATTTCTCTATTTTGCATTTGTTTTGTATCTATTCTATATGATTCTTCTTCATAATTATCAACTTTTGCACCTAAATAATTTAATATATCTACTAATGCATCTACATCTGATATATCTGGTACATTATGTAATGTAACTGTATCATCACATAATATTGTTGCAGGAAGTAATGCTACCGCACTATTTTTTGCGCCACTTATTTTTACTTTTCCTTCAAGTTCTTTTCCTCCATGTATTTTTAAAACCTTCATATTTACCTCCTATATCTAATATATGTCGTATTAATATTTTAGCATACTTTAGATAAATAAAAAATATAAAATGTAAAAAAGTAGACAAATGTCTACTTTTTAGTTTACATATTAATTATGCTTTATAACTATATGATTTTGATTCTTCATTTTGATTATTCATTGCTGCTTCAACCATACTTAATATTTGTTTTTTCTTTAGTAATTCTGATTTTAATTCTGTTTTATTAGTATCTTTTGCTTCACTTTTTTGACTCATATTATTTTCTTGTACTTTTTTAATTAATAAAGCAACTTCACTACATTCTGTTTCTATATATTTTCCTTGTTCACTTTGAGCAAGTAATTTTCTTAATTCTTTACCATCTGCAAATGCAACATCATCTGTTCCAGTATAATCATATATTTTATTACCATCTTTACCAACACTTACTGATACATTTGAAATTAAATATATAGTAAATCCTTCTGATGATTCCATTTCTGGTTGGTTTGCTGAAACTGCATTTAATATTGCAATTATATTTTTTTCATAATTACTTACAAGCAATTTTTTAGATGATGATAAATAATCATCGTCAATTATAGCATTACCTTTACGATAACTTATAGCTTCTGCATCTACAAGTTTTGCTGCATCTTCCATAGCATTTTTTCTATCTTCTTTTGAACCAGTTGCATTAGCACTATAAACTTCATCTCTTAAATTTTCAGTTCTAATTAAGAATTCTTTTATTGTTTCATTATCATTTGATACAAGCTCTGATACCCTTGGTTGATCATATATTTTTAAAGTATCTTCATCTTTTTTGAATATATGTTTATCTATTTGATAATGCATATTATTTGAAAATATCATTTGATCTATTAATGCATATGATGATCTAATATCATCTGGTGTAATACCTTCAAAATCCTCATCTAATATTTTAACTAATTTTTCAATGTCTGATGGTGTTACATTTATATCATCATAAAATTCTTGATAAGTTTCATATGAATTTAATGCAACTTCTTTATATTGTTCTCTATTTGATTCTAATTGCGCTTCTTCTGGTGATATTGTTGTTTCTTCTAATTGTTCTAAAGTTGTTGCTTCTGTTGTTATATTTGATTTTTCATCATTTGATGCTTGTTTTGTATTTGAATTACATCCTGTTAAGCCACTAGCAAGTACCATTGCTCCTAATGAGGTTGTTACTATTTTTTTCTTTATATCTTTCATCATTTTGTTACCCCCCTTAACAATTTTTTGAAGATGTATAAGTTAATACAGGCCCTGAATCTTCTACTGATTTTGTTTGATTCATATTTGCTAGTTCTGTCATTATTGCTGATTTTAGAGCAATATAATTATTTTTTAATGAACTAATATATGAAATATCATTTTCATCTTCTTCTATAATTTCTGGATCTTTAAAGTCTGGTTTCTCTTCTGTATCCTTTGGTGTATTATCCTCTGTTGTTGATTCATCTATTTTTGGTGCTTCAGTTGTTGGTTCGTTGGAATTATTTTTATCACCATCAACATAAGTAACATCTTTTTCGTCTTCTTCTATTTCGGTTGGTTCTTTAAATTCCGGTTTCTCTTCTGTATCTTTTGGTTTATTATCTTCAGTTGTTGATTCATCCTTTTTACTATCATCTTTCTTAGTGTCATCTTTTTTAGTATTATCTTTTGATTCTTCAATCTTAGATGGATCTTTATCAGATGGCTTTTCTTCTTTTTCTACAACAGTTACTTTTTCTTTATCATTCTTATCGTCGCCTTTTTTTGAATCATCTATTTTATCTTCTGGTTCTTTGTTTGTATCTTCTGTTGTTGGTTCAACTTTTTCCGGTATTACTACTGTTTTTACTGTATCATCTGGTTTTGATGGTAAAGATACATTTGGTATTTCTTTTGTTGTTACTGTATCTTCTGGTTTTCCACTGGTTGGTACACCATTTTTTTCAGCATAGTCATCTATAGTTTCACCATTACCTTTATATTTAAGATTTTTATATGATTCATCTGTTTTTATTTCATCATTGCTAAATGATTTCTTTTTTACGTTTGCATTATTTGCTTTGCTTTTTTCTTTAACTTCTGTATTTTGTTCTGTAGTACTATCAAGATTATCAGTAAGATTATCCATTTCTGTAGTTTGTTCCTGTCTAACAGGATTTTGTTTATCTTTGTTTCGTTTTGTTAGGTTACATCCTACTAATCCACCAATTACTAAAGCTGCTATACTACCTATAATAAGTGCACCTTTTTTAAATTTTCTGAATACTAAAGCTCCATGTTTTTTATTTTTTTCTTCATTTTCTTCTTTGGCTTCTTCAATTACATCTTTAGCTTCTTCTAATGATTTTGAAGCTATTATTGCATCAAATAAATCTTCTTTATCTTGATATTCTTTTTTGTTTTTTAATATCCATTTAGCTCTTTTTACTTCTTCTTTATTAGAACTATAATTTGCTTTATCCTTCATTTCTTTTTCATCATATTTTGCAAAAAAGTTTTCTGAAGCATTTAAAACTGCTTTTTGATATTCATATTCTTTTTGTAAGTTTTCCATTATCTCTTTATTATTTTCTTTTTTTGCTTTTTCGTAATCCTCACTAATTTTTAATATTTTTTCGCTTATTTTAGATATTGACATATCTTTACGAGCTATCTTAACCTTTTCCATTAAAATCCCCTCTCTTTCGAAATAACGTGCTATATACTAACACAAAAGGGCCATTTTGTCAAATAAATTAAGCAAATTAAAAAATCAAGTATTACCCTGATTTTATTTAGTATATTTATCAATAATTTCTTTTATAAAAAATGTATATTCTGCATCACCCACAGTACTTTCATCTGCTTCTACTAAACATAATGGTGGAAATAATACACACCACCAATTATCTCCTTCACCAGTACCTAAAGTTATAACTAATGATTCATACATTCCTTCTTTATATGTTACACTTTTATATTTCTTTTTTGGAAAATAATTATAACCATAATTTATCTTATAATCTTTATCATATCCTAAGTTTTTTAATGTTTCTTTTGTTAAATTATCTAATAAATCAATATTATCTTTTAATATTTTTCTTGTTTCTTCAATTGTTTCTGTTCCTTTTGTTAGTTCAAATATTTTATTTTGTACAACATTTTTAAGTTGAACTTTTATATTTTGATCATAAATTGTATTACTATTTGCGATTACCCTAAATCTTATTGCTTCATCTGGTATTATTGTGTCCTCTGCTTTAACACTTGTAAAAACATATATCATAGATATTATTGCTAGAATTAAAACTATATACTTTTTCATAAAAAAATCATCCTTTCACTCTATGTATGGACGATTATTTTAATTTTATTCAAAATTATGTATAAAAATCATTCTATCCCTTTTTTCTAAGTCTTTTTTTACTATGACTTTTGGATTATTCAAATATTTATATGCATATGATGTAACACTTTCTGCTTCACTTTCACCTATTTCAAAACATATTAAATATTTATCTTTTAATATATTTTTAGCATTTTTTATTATTTCTTCATAAAAATATAATCCATTATTATCTGCAAATAATGCCAAATGTGGTTCATTATTATATACTATATCCATTATTTTCTCATCCTTAGAAATATAAGGTGGATTACTTATTATACAATCAAATTTTTTATTTATTCCTTTATAAATATCTGTATTTACAAAATTAATATCTGCATTATTTTCTTTTGCATTTGATAAAGCAACTTCTAATGCATCACTTGATATATCACTAGCAGTTATATTTATATTTTCTAATTCTTTTTTTAGGGCAATACTAATGCATCCAGATCCAGTCCCTACTTCTAATATATCTACTGGTAAACTAAAATACTTTTTTATATATTTTATAGTATTTTCAACAAGTTCCTCAGTTTCAAATCTTGGTATTAAAACTCTTTTATCAACATTTATTTTATATCCAAAAAAGTCAACATTACCAACTATATATTGAACAGGTTCACCCATTTCTAATCTTTTTAATGCATTATTAATATCACCATTATAATATTTTTTTAAATATTCTATATCTGTCATTATTCTCCTGCAAGTTTTCTTCTTTGGTCTTCATTAATTAGAGCTTCTATTATTTCATCTAATTTACCTTGCATAATTCTATCTAACTGCATTATTGTTAAATTAATTCTATGATCAGTTACTCTATTTTGTGGATAGTTATATGTTCTTATTTTTTCTGCTCTATCACCTGTACCAATTTTACTTCTTCTTTCGTCTTCTATTTCAGCATTTTGTTTCTTTTGTAAATCTTCATATATTTTACTTTTTAATACTTTCATAGCTTGTTCTTTATTTTTAAGCTGACTTCTTTCATTTTGACAAGTTACAACTGTATTTGTTGGTAAATATGTTATTCTAACTGCACTATCTGTTGTATTTACTCCTTGTCCTCCTGCACCACTACTTCTATATACGTCTACTCTTATATCACTATCTTTTATTTCTATATCTATATCTTCTACTTCTGGAAGTACTGCAACTGTCGCAGTTGATGTATGAACTCTTCCTTGTGATTCTGTACTTGGAACTCTTTGAACTCTATGTGTTCCTGATTCATATTTAAGTTTTGAGTATACATTTTCTCCCTTAACCATGAATTCTATTTGTGAATATCCACCACTTGTTCCTTCTACAGCATTTATTATTTCTATTTTCCATCCCATATTTTCTGCATATCTACTATACATTTCAAATAAGTCTCCTGCAAAAAGATTTGCTTCATCCCCACCTGCAGCACCTCTTATTTCAACTATAGTATTTTTGTCATCGTTAGGATCTTTTGGAAGTAATAGTACTTCAAGTTCTTTTTCTAAATTTTCTTTTTCTGTTTCAAGTCTTGATATTTCTTCTTTTGCAAATGCAGCCATTTCTTTATCATCTAGCATTTCTTTTGCATCGTTAATATCACTAACAACTTTTTTATATTCTTTATATTTTTCAATAATGTCTGCAAGTGATGCTTGTTCTTTAGATAGTGAAGTCATCTTTTTTACATCACTTAAAACTTCTGGTTTACTAAGTTCTTCTGTTAAACTATTGTACTTTTCTAAAGTTGCTTCTAATCTATCTATCATTTTTTCACCTACTCTTCTATATCGTCTTCATCAACTATATTTAAATCTTCTAAATCATCTTCCATATAATCATCATCTGATTCATCTGTATAATCATCTTCTATCGCGTCATCTTCATCAGTTGTTTCTTCTTCTTCATCTTCACTTTCTTCTTCATCGTCTACTACATCTACTGCATCATCTTCACCATCATCAACAACTACTTTTACAACATGATTTTCTTTTAAATCCCAATTAACACTATCTATTAAAATAAATCTTTTATCTGTTGTAAGTGCTGTAAAAAAGTCTCCTATTTTTGCTTCAAATTCAGCTTCTGATAATTCAAGTAAATTACATACTTCTCTAAATAAATTTGGAGTATTATACTGTTTTTTATCTTCCTTAATAATTTCATATGCTATATCAGTATAGCTCATTAATTCTAAATCTAACTTATCTTTTTCTCTTATGCTCATATTTTTACCTCTTTCTTATTATTTGCTATATTTATATTCTTAAAATTATTATTTGTTCACTACATTTTATTTGGCATTTCAATACCAAGCAAATAAGTTCCTTTCTTAAGTATATTTCCAACCATATTTACTAAATATAATCTTGAATCTCTTTCTTCAAGGTCATCAGATAATATTTTATTCTCATTATAGAATGAACTATATGCTTTTGCAAGGTCTATTAAGTATCTTGAAATAATATATGGTTCATTTTTACTTGCTGCTTCTTTAATGGTATCACTAAAATTATATATTATTTTTGCCATTCTATACGATAAATCATCATTTATTTTATTTATATTTACATTTTCTAGTAAAATTTTACTATTTGACTTTTCTAAGACACTATTAATTCTTACAAACATGTACTGAATATATGGACATGTTTCTCCTTGGAAATTAAGCATTATATCATAATCAAATAATTCATCTTTTATTCTACTATTATATAAATCATTAAATATAACTGCACCTACTCCAACTTTTCTTGCTATTTCATCTATATTATCCAAATTAGGATTTTTTTCTTCTATTATAGATTTTGCTCTTTTGATTGCTTCATTTAATAAATCATCTAATTTTATTATGTTACCTTTTCTTGTGGATAACTTACCACTTGCTAGCTTTACCATTCCGAATGATACATGAATTAATCCATCAACATATTTTTCATCTAAATCAAGATATTTTGCTACTGCAAATATTTGTTTAAAGTGTAAATCTTGTTCATAACTTGTAACATATATACATTTATCAAAATCATATGTTCTTGCTCTATAAAGTATAGCTGCCAAATCACGAGTTGCATATATTGATGAACCATTTGATTTTTGAATGATACATGGTGTATTTATTCCATCTTGCTCTAAGTCTACTACTTTAGCACCTTCTGAATTAGTTATTTTATTATTTTTTTCTAATATTTCTAATACTTCATTTGTTTTATCGCTATAAAATGCTTCTCCTTTATAACTATCAAAACTTGTTCCAAGTAAATCATATGTTTTCTTAAATTCTTCTAAACTAAGTTCTTTAAATCTGTTCCAAAGATTCATACAATATTCATCTTTTTCTTCAAGTAATTTAAAATTATTTCTGCATCTTTCTAATACTTCAGGATTTTCTTCACATAATTCATTTATTCTTATATACATTTTAGTTAATTCATCAATTGGATTTTCATCTATATTATATTCATCATGCCAAAGTTTATAAGCCTCTATTAACTTACCAAACTGTGTTCCATAATCACCTAAATGATTTATTCCAAACACATTGTATCCAAGTTCTTTATAAATTCTATATAATGATTGACCTATTACTGTTGATCTTAAATGACCTATATGAAAAGGTTTTGCAATATTTGGAGAAGAATAATCTATTAATACTGTTTTATCTTGTCCAATATTTGCTGAACCAAATTTCTCTTTTTCTTCATCAAATGAATTTATTACTTCTCTTATTAAAACTTCTTTTTTGATATAAAAATTTAAATATCCACTTACTGATTCTATTTTTTCTATAAAATCAGTATTATTTATTTTTTCTTTTAATTCGTCTGCAATCATCATTGGAGATTTTCTTAAAGTTTTTGCTAAACTAAAACATGGGAAAGAATAATCACCGTTTGTTTCGTCTTTAGTAAGCTGAATGAAAGAATATATTAAATCATCTTCCATATTCAATTCTTTACTTATTAGTTTAGATATTTCTTTTTTAAAATCAAGCATCTTTATACCTCCTTTAATATAATTTCATATTTAAAGTTACCAGAATATTCATCAGATAACCATAAGTCGTATTCAATTATAATTCTATCATCATCTATTTGTAAATGATTTGTTTTTACTTTTGTATCAATATAAAAGTTTAATTTTTTAATAAAGTACTTTGATTCTGTTTCTTTATCTAATACAAAATTAAATAATAGATTTGATTCATTATTATCTCTTTCCATAATAATATTACCATTATTAAAAGAAATATTTATATTTTCATCTATATCTTTTATTTTTAAATATTCATTTACTTTATAAACTGCTTCTAAGTTTTCTTTTTTTAATATTTCATCATTATTTTTTATCTTATAATCAATATATACTTTTTTCAAAAAAAATCACCAATCTTTTTTTCAAGTAGCATTATATCATATATATAGTAAAAATGCACTCATATTTTTTCTTTTTTTTTACATAATAATAAAGGAAATATAGGTGAAATTATATGAAATGGAAAAGAATACTGCTAAAATCGTTTGTTTTTTTTAGTTTTTTTATATGTATATTATTTACATTTATTTACTTTTATATTAGTCTTTCGCCTAAAATGGACTTAAAAAAAACTAATAATATAATTATTTATGATAAAGATGATAATGTAATTTATAAGGGAAATGGTTCAAAAGAATGGATTAGTTTAAAGCTAATTGATAAAGATTTAATTAATGCAACTATTTCTATTGAAGATAAAAGATTTTATAAACATAATGGATTTGATTATGTGAGAATATTAAAATCAATGTATAAAAATGCTAAAAATGGCTCTATTATTGAAGGGGCATCTACTATATCACAACAATATGCAAGAAATTTATATCTTAATTTTGATAGAAATTGGAATAGAAAATTTAAAGAGGCATGGCTTGCATTAAAACTTGAAATAAATTATTCAAAAGATGAAATACTTGAAGGATATTTAAATACTATTAATTATGGTAATGGCGTTATGGGAATACAAAATGCTGCTAAATATTATTTTAATAAATCTTCAGAGGATTTATCTCTTGCTGAAAGTTCTATGCTCGCAGGTATTCCAGGCTCACCACAAGAATATTCACCTATTAATAATGAAACTAAAGCTAAGAAAAGACAAAGGGTTATACTTGATTCTATGGTTACAAATGGTTATATTACAAAGAAAGAAGCAGACGCTGCTTATAATGTTAAATTAACTTATCATGGAAAAAAGGATACATTAAATTTATCTACTTTAATGTATTATAAAGATGCTGTTATGAATGAACTTGATAAAATTGATATTATACCAAATGATTATTTAGATACAAATGGAATAAAAATATATACTAATTTAGATGTTAATGCACAAACATATCTTGAAAATGCTGTTACTGGAAATATTAAATCTGATAGTGATATTCAAACATCTAGTGTAATGGTTGAGAATAAAACTGGTAAAGTGATTGCGCTTGTTGGTGGTAAAAATTATGAAAAAAGTCAGTATAATAGAGCAGTTTATTCAAAAAGACAAGTTGGATCTACTATGAAACCATTTCTTTATTATGCTGCACTTGAAGATGGATTTACTGCCTCATCTACATTTTTATCAGAACCTACTACTTTTTCTTTAGAAAATAATAAAACTTATAGTCCTGCAAATTTTGGAAATATATATCCATCTAAACCTATTCCTCTTTTACTTGCGATTGCTTATTCTGATAACATATACGCAGTTAAAACTCATTTATTTTTAGGCGAAGATAAAATTATTGATGTTGCTAAAAAAGCAGGTATTAAAACTAAAATGGAGAAAACTGTATCACTTCCGCTTGGAACAGAGGAATTAAATATTATGGAGATGACTAATGCATATTCCACTCTTGCAAATGAAGGAGTTAGAAATAATTTATATCTTATTAGAAAAGTGGAAGACTTAAAAGGAAATTCTTTATATAAACATAAAAGTATACCAAAGACAGTTTTTGATTATAATTATACTTTTGTACTTAGTACTCTTTTAAATAATTGTTATGATAGTACCTTAATAGATTATAATGCTCCTACATGTCTTACTATTAAACCTAAACTTACTAAAACTTATGCTATTAAAACTGGTTCTACCGATTCGGATTCATGGATTATGGGATATAATAAGGACTATACTTTGGGTGTATGGGTTGGATATGATAAAAATCAAAAGATAAAAAGTAGTGATTCAAAAATATCAAAAAATATATGGGCTGATACTATGGAAAATTACTTAAGAGATAAAAAAGATTCTTGGTATGATAAGCCTGAAAATGTTGTATCAGTTTTAGTTAATCCTATTACTGGAAATCTTGCGAATAATATATCTAAAAAGAAAAAAATTGTTTACTATATTAAAGGTACACAACCTACAACTTATGATAAATAATAAAAGATAACGTGCGTGTTATCTTTTATTTTAAATTATTAATTTCTTCAATTGATAGACCTGTTGCTTTTGATATGTCTTCTACTTTCATATTCATTGACAATAAGTTTTTAGCAGTTTGTTTTATACCTTTATTTAATCCATGTTCTTCTGCATATTCTATTTCTGCTTGTTTCTTTTCTTCTTCTCTTTCTTTTTCATCATATAATAATGATAATGCTTCATCTTCTGATAATTTGTCTAATCTTTTATATATTTTATCCATAATTTTATCTCCTTTCGAGATTTCTTTTAATTTTTCTCTATTTGATTCTTTAAACATTAAGAAGATTTTTTCTCTTCTAGTTAACTCATCATTATTATAATATTTATTTTCTATATATTCAAGGTCTATCTTATATTTTTCTAGTCCATAATCTTCTACATTTCCATCACTATCTTGAAACATATATTTTCTTATTGACTTTTTTTCTCCTTTTAATTCTTCTCCTTCTTTATAACTTGTAAAACATATTTGAACTGTATTCTTTGGATTACAATGATTTACTATTTTATGTATATATTTATTATTCTTTTTATTTGATCCTGAATAATATCTTCTATCCATTTCTAAATTTATTACATTATCTCCTATACTTATTAATAAATCTGACTTTTTATCTGTTTCAATTATATTTTCTCTTACATACTCACTATTTATTATTACTCCATTTTTTATTACTTCTTCTTTTGGTATACCAATTACTAGTTCTATTATTTATGCGAGTACTTCTTTTTCTTCTGTTAATACTGCTTTAAATACTGCATCAAATGTTCCTGGTATTACCTCTTTTTTTCTTAGTTCTGGATTATTTGTATATCCTTTTATTGTAACCAAAGTTCCTCCTTTATTATTATTTGATAAGAGTTATTCAATTTTTCCTCCTCTCATAGAAATAACTCTTTCATATGTTATATTCTCCACATGTTATTACTTTTCCACTAAATATTAAAAATTTTTTATTAAAAATATTGTTAGAAAAAGATAATTAATGTATAATTAGTTCAACATCTTATAAAGAGCGATGGAGGGACTAGCCCAATGAAATCGCACCAACCTATTAAATTAGGTGGTAATGCTAGATTCTATAAGATAACTTTTTACACTCAAGAAAGTTATCTTGGGTGTTTTTTTATTAGATGTAAAAAGGAGGAAATATATATGATTGAAAAAGTAAATCCTGGTCATCCAGACAAGGTAGCAGACAGAATTGCAGGTGCAATAGTGGATCTTGCATACAAAAATAATGAAAATCCAAAAATAGCTGTTGAAGTTTTAATTGGTCATAATGAGTGTAATGTCATAATTGAAACTAATGTTGATATAAAGAAAATGGATATAATAAATATATTAGAAAGGATTACAGGCAGTAATAAAATTAAATTAAATTTAAAAATAGTACCTCAAGATGAAAAACTTGCTAAAAATCAAAGTGAAAGAATCAAATGTGGAGATAATGGTATTTTCAAAGGTGTACCACTTAATAATTTAGAAAAACAAATAAGTAAACTGGCAAGAAAATTATATGATAATATTCCATATGATGGAAAATATATTCTTACAGAAGATCACTTGATAGTATGTCAATCTAATGCAACGAATGAAAAAATACAAAATATAATAAATGAAGTAATGGACACAACAAATCTAAAAATAATAATTAATCCATTAGGAGAATGGGAAGGTGGCACAAATGTTGATACTGGTGCGACAAATAGAAAACTTGGTTCTGATATGGCTCAATCTGTAACAGGTGGAGGAATTCATGGTAAAGATCTATCAAAAGCAGATGTAAGTATAAATATTTATGCGTTTAAGAAAGCTCAAGAAACAGGTAAAGAAGTAGAACTATTCTGTGCAATTGGGGATGATATGATTGATGGAAAACCTTATAATGAAATTGTTGATGAAGCTAGAGAATATATTAATAACATTGGTGGATTTGAGAAGTTTGCTGAATGGGGTTTATATTAAATAACGTTTAAAAAATACAAAAAAACAGGATATCCTGTTTTTTTATGAACTTAAATTTATTATATTTGCAAATTCTTTTTCATTTAATGATGATGATCCTACTAATATTGCATTTATTTCATCATTATTAACTATGCCAAATATATTATTCGAATTAATACTTCCTCCATAACCTAATGTTAGATTATTAAAATCTTCATCATATTTTTTACAAATTATATTTTTTATTAATTTTATTTTAT
>JABLTN010078177.1_pt1 | contig 14574 bp, 16 predicted proteins | sample 7160141 | NCBI WGS metagenome assembly JABLTN01 (sample SAMN14651226, study PRJNA627086) | human gut metagenome | isolation source: feces | host: Homo sapiens | reverse complement strand
GCGTTTGTTTTAACTGTGACATATGCATTTGTATAAGTATACACTACACCAGCCGCACTATATTCTTTATACTTATTTGAATATAACGGTTGTGTATATTTCCATGCACTCGTTGTGCTATTTCCTACACTACCTTTATGTACTAGTCCTATATATGTTCCGCTTGTGCCGACAAGACCATATGCTGAATTAGATACTTGATTAGATAAACTCTTCGTATGAGAACCTTTCAATACAGCTGAGCTGTAATCACCTCCAAACTTATGATTCAAAACATTCACAGTAGATTTTACATAACCTTTTAATCTTACTTTTACCCCATACTTCTCCTTAGTTCTATCAAATGATTTTGTATCAGTTTGTCTAGCTTCATTATTTTCATTTGCATAATTTACAACGAATTCTGCATCTTTTTCTGAAAATGGCTCACCTACATCATATGAAGAATTTATTTTTTCAAATCTTTCTACAACTTGTTGAGTATTTAAATTTTTATTTTCTTCATACATAAAATTATCTAAATATTTAGATTCTAGCATCTGTACTCTTAATCTAGTATTATCCTGGATATCTATACTAGAAGTTTCAGCGAAAGCTCCTATTACATTTAATGAAGTTGCAACTACAACCGTTCCTAAAACTAAGGACATTTTTTTCTTTAAATTCATATTTTCTCCTCCTCTTAATAACTGGATGGCATAAGTATTCCACCCTTAACCCCTTAATTTATCAAACTAAAAAAATTAAAGTTTGACAAATTATAATCTCTAATTCTTAAAAATTATTTGATTAAATTTTATATTTTTTATATAAATATGTAAATACATAATGCAAAACTAGTCGTTAAATGTGCAAAACTGGACATATTTTATTTATAATTTACATATTTCACCATAAAAAATAAGGTAGTAAGCCTTAGCCTACTACCCTTTAAATATGAAATATATAATTATTGTTTAACACATAAGTTGCATGGATCTGACTTGCCTCTGTTTATTGCTCCACTTGGTTTTAAACAATACCATGCTTTTTTTATTGCATATGTAACATTAATATTTTTTATATTAACTCTAAACAGTACTTGCTAAAATATCCAGTAGCATTAACAAGTCTCTTCGACTTCAAAATCATATTTTATCTTTTGATTAAAAAATATAACTTTAAAATCAGTATATTCCTCATTACTACTTACATTTATTTTTCCATTATTATTTTCTACGATTTCCTTAACTATATGCAAGCCATATCCATGACTTCCATCTTCATTAGTCTTTGTAGTAAATCCTGTATCAAATATATTTTCTAGTATATCTTGATCTATCTTCGGTCCATTATTTTTAATACTTATATAAATACTGTTAAATATTTTGTATGTTTTTATAATTATTAATCCATGACCTTCTAACGCTGTAATTGCATTACTTAAAATATTTGATACTATTTTATGTAACTCATATTCACTAATGTCTATTAGACTAGAATCAAACTCCTCATCTACAACTACATGTATATCTTTTAAATCTAATGACTCAACTACACTAGATATAATAGAACCTCTATTAGTAATATATTTTACACAAGATGATACTTCAGTGTTTCCATTCGTTATATTTTTTAACATTTCTCCTAATCTATCATATTGTTGCATTATATATAAACCATTGATATATGATATTTGAGAGCCATAGTCATGCTTTATTTTTTTAAGCTCATTATTTTTAGCAATTAATAAGTTATTCAACCTATTAATTTCTTCATATTTCTTGTCCATGCTATTCATATAAACTGAAATGCCTATTATAAATATAACAATCATTAGTATCAATACATTAGTTAAAGCTACATTAGCCCATCCATTTAATATCATAGAAATACTTGCTATAAAATCCATCGACATAACCAGTATAAAAACAATTCCAAGTGATGCCTTACTTTTAGTAAGGTTATCATATATTACATTCACACTATCTTTACTTTTTATAATAAGTAACTCTAAAATCATAGCTGGAATATATATTCCTAATAATCTAGATAATTCTACATCATAGATTATATTACTTATTATAGGCCAAAATATACTCGTAACTAAAATAGCTACAATCTGTACTAATAAATATGATATTGAATAAGCCACTAATGCTTTTTTGTATACATTTATATAGATTATACACATTATTATTAGACTCATTATTGTTATTGAAGTAGAAGTCATATTACTGTTTTTAAATATATGTGTAGCTAAAACAGATGTTACAAATATACTTATACTACTTATAACTAAACTCTTTTTTCCATCTTTATCATCTATATCTTTATTAGTAATCAAAAAATAATATGGCAAGTAAGTCATTATAGAAACTTGTATAACAGTATTTAATAAATCAATAAAAAAATTCATTATTAACTATCTTTTTCCTTTTAAGGATTTAGGCATATCCTCTACACCTATTGCTACTACAGATGCTGCTCCGCTACCTATTATAAGTATTGACATCATAGACATTAAGCTACCCATTAATTTTTTCATTATTGTACCTCCCCATGTTTTTTTGAATTAAACATTAAACAAACATTAATTGTTAATGTCCATGTTATTATATTGCTATAAACTCCATATTTGATTATAAGTATAGAAATCATAGGTAAAATTATAGAATTAATTAATGCTATTTTATTATTTTGCTTTATTAAACTTGGTTTTGTTATAGGCATACACTTGTTTACTATAGGTACTTGATGATATATGCTAAACATCTCTTTTGTGATGTCTCATGGCCCCCTGTAAACGTTTTTACACGTGACATAGTAAATATAATTAAAACTACCTCTTTAAAATATCCAAGCATAGAAAATACAATTATTATAGTTATAATTTTAACTATCTCATACATCATAACCCTCATGACATACTGTATCTCCTCTGTTTTATCCTGTGTAAAGTTATTATATTTACATATATCTTCCACAAAATAATCTAATTTTTTTCTCAACATTCGTGATATTTCCTAATAATCCCCCTATAAAAAGTTTAATCTATGTATATATTACCATATTATCTTATTTTTGTGTATTTTTTGCTAAAATTTAATTATATATAAAGTTAAAAATTTAGTATGTGAATTAAAATATACTATTTTAACTTAAAAAACTTGTATAGTTTTTAATGTGATATAAATCAATTACATTTTTTGGAATAATATTATCATTTCAACGAATAATATGTGTATATGAGCATTTTTATTGCTTTTTACATTTTTTAATGGTAAAGTATTATGTAATGTATTGTAATTATATATAATTTTAAAATTACATATAATATAAAATCTTACTAGGAGGTGGACCTATGAAAAAATTGTTAATTTTATTTTCAGTTTTATTATCAATTGGATTAACTGGATGTACTTCTAAATCTGAGGTTAAAGATGTTTCTGTTGAAGATATAAAGAAAGCTGTTAATACTGAAACGCTTTTACCTATTACACCAGTTTCAGATACTGATGCCAAAGAATTTTATGCTTTTGAAAATGTAAAGGATAATATTAAAGAAGGTTTTGTACTGCAAGCTATGATAAATATAAAATTACAAGATGTAATTGTAGTTAAGACTGATGATGTTGAAAAAGTTAAATCAGCAATTGAAGATTATAAAGAAAATTCTTTAAGATCATTTGCTGATGGATATGGTGGAGATGAAAATGCTAAGGCCGTTTCTAATTCTATATTAGGAAATAAAGGTGACTATGTTTATTTTATAGCTACTTCCAATGCAAAGGATATTGAAGCAAAAATACTTGAATCAATAAAATAATTATATATGAGAAATTAAATTATTAGTTTTTCATATACAATAAATTTTAAAAGGCCTTTTTTAAAAGGTCTTTTATTATATGTTGATTAAAATTGAAAGTTGGTGAGATCTTGGTTTTTAGTAGTATAACATTCTTATTTTATTTTTTACCCTTAGTATTAACTTGTTATTTTTTATCTCCTTATAAATTTAAAAATCTTACTCTTCTAGTTTTTAGCTTAATTTTTTACTCTTATGGAGAACCTATGTACATATTTATTATGATATTTTCATGTATTGTTGATTACATACATGCTTTAATAATAGATAAAAATAGGGGAACTTTTAAGGCTAAACTTGCGTTAATTTCATCTATTTTTATAAACTTAAGTTTACTTGTATTTTTCAAATACAGTGATTTTATTATATCTATTTTAAATAACTCTTTAAATACAAATATACCTTTACTCCAAATAACTCTTCCTATAGGAATTAGTTTTTATACATTTCAGACGATGTCATACACTATAGATGTTTATAGAAATGATGCACAAGTTCAGAAAAATATTATTTCTCTAGGAACTTTTGTTACATTATTTCCTCAGCTTGTAGCAGGTCCAATAGTTAGATACTCTGATATAAGCAAAGATTTAAATCATAGAACTCATAATGTAGATAAGGTGTATGAAGGTATCTATAGATTTATAATTGGTTTATCTAAAAAAATAATACTTGCTAATAACCTTGGAATTATTTGGATTAGTATAAAAACTACTCCTTTTAATTCACTTTCAAACTTAACTGCTTGGCTTGGAATTATATGTTTTACACTTCAGATATACTTTGACTTTTCAGGGTACTCTGATATGGCAATAGGCCTTGGTAAAATTTTTGGATTTGAGTTTTTAGAGAACTTTAATTTTCCTTACATATCAAAATCAATTACTGAGTTTTGGAGAAGATGGCATATTTCTTTAGGAATTTGGTTTAGAGATTATGTATACATTCCTCTTGGTGGAAATAGATGTAAGAAATCTAGGTGGTTTTTTAATATCTTCGTTGTTTGGTTTTTAACTGGAATTTGGCATGGTGCTGACTTTAATTTCATTTTATGGGGACTTTACTTTGGGTTTATTTTAATTTTAGAAAAACTATTTTTACTTAAAATACTTGATAATACCCCTAAGTTCTTAAGACATTTATATGTTTTATTTTTAGTAATAATCGGCTTTGTTATATTTGATATTACAAACCTTAAAGATATTTTTAATTATTTAAATGCTATGTTTAATATAAGTAATCCTTTTGTCGATAAGCAATTTTATTATTACTTAGTTCCTAATATATTACTTTTAATGTTTTCTATAATAGCTTCAACACCTATTATAAAAAATATATTAGATAAAAATATGTATGTTAGATTTATAGTTTTAATATTTGGTTTTATTATTTCTTGTTCATTTTTAGTGGATTCTTCATTTAATCCATTTTTATATTTTAGATTTTAAAGAAAGGGTAATAATTTATGAATAAAAAATTAGCTTTTAACAACTTAATGTCAAAAAATTTTAAATCTAATCTTTTAAAATATATTACTATTATATTTTTCTTAGGATCTATTTTTATAGTTCCTATTATTACTCTATCTTCTCCTGATAAAAAAATAAGTGAAATTGAAAATAAAATACTAACTCAATTCCCTGAGTTTTCTCTTTCTAGCATAAAAAGTAAAAGGTTCATGAAAAACTTTGATAATTATACTTCAGATCAATTTCCTTTTAGAACAGATTTTATTAAACTGAAAAACATGTACAGTTATACCATTGGAAATCGTGAATTTCGAGATATTTATATAGGTAAAAATGGTCGTCTTATGGAAAAGTTTATATTTAATAAAGATATTATAGATAAAAATATTTTCAAGGTATCAAATATGTCTAGATATCTTCATGATAATTATAATATTAAATCTAAATTAATGATAATACCTACATCAATAGCATTTTATGAAGATTTGCTTCCTTCTTGGTCATATAATGATAGTCAAAAAACTACACTTAATTATATTGAAGAAAATATAAATTCTAATTTAGATAAACTTAGTTTTTATACTCCTTATGATGTACTAAGTAAAAATAAAGATAAATATATATACTTTAATACTGATCATCACTGGACACAACTTGGTTCTAAAATAGCTTATGATAATATGTATAATAATTTAGATAATGAATTATATGATGATTATGATAAAGTTGCAGATAATTTTTATGGAACCTATTATTCAAAAGTAATATTACCTAAAATAAAAGGTGATAGTATATATTCTTATAAAAATTATAACAACTTTAAAATGACTATGGATTTTAGTGAAACTTTTAATACCCTTTATGATGAAAGTAAATTAAATGGTAAAAACAAGTATCAATATTTCCTTCACGGTGACCCTGGGTTTTCAGTTATTGAAGGAAATTCAAGTAAACCTAATGAGATATTAATTTTTAAGGATTCTTATGCTCATAGTTTTATACCTTTTTTAACTAATGATTATAGTAGAATTCATGTTGTAGATCCAAGGTACTACTCTTTAGATATTGATGATTATTTAAATAATAATAAAAATATTAAAGAAGTACTTTTTATTAATAATTTGCAAACATTTAATTCTGAGGAGATATATAAGAAATTGAAATAATACAAAGTAATACCCTACATCATAAAAAACGACGTAGGGTATTATTTATCATATTCAACTATTCTACTTACTATTAAATAATTCCCAATCTATTTTTTATCTTAGGTAAGATTTGTGAAAATACAGAATAAAAATTCTCTCCTTCTTTCACCTCAATACAATAACAGTTATCTAATATAACTTTATTAATTTCTTCCAATTCTTTTTCATCTCTCACAAACTTCAAACGGAAAGTTAATGCTTTAATAAATTTATGCCACTCTAAAATAAACTGTTTATTATCATCATAGTTTTCAATCCCTAGCCATTTATCTACCTTTACATCTTTCAAATCTTTTTTAGGGCAATTCCCTACCTGTAAAAAGTACTTAAAATCATCATCTTTATACACTCTTCCAAGAGGAAATAAACGACAAATATTTGGACGCTTAGAATGAATTATACATCTACCTTCTTTATTTAAAAAACTACATCTTTTATTATCATCCTGCATCTTTAAATATGGTAATGAAATTTTGTTATTGTTACGTAATTCAATCTTACTACCTAGTAATTCATAAAATCCTACACCTAAGTGATTCACCATTTCATATACATCAAAAGGTGTAAGAACTACTAGTTCTCCAACATCACAGCAACAATCATTGCATCCATCACAGCCACATGTATCTACTTTTACGGTATCTTCATTATCATATAATTTTCCATCTGATATTTCTTCTAGTATGTTTATAGATTTCATATATTTCTCATCCTCATTTATTACTTATATTTTGTTAAATTACTTAATCCTGTAATATTATACTAAAATTTTTCTCATATTTTAATATGTTTATATCATAAACTTCCTAGATATAGCCTTATAACCTCCATTAAATTCTTCATTTTTAGAAGCTTTTTCAGATATATATTTTAATAACCTTACCGCTTCTGGTATGCCTGCACTATTAGCTCTTCTTATATATTAATATAATCATATCAACTATCTATTTTTATGATTTATTTGTTATCTATGTTGTATAGTACTAAATTTAAGTACTAATATATACTTATATAGCATTACTCTTAAGTATTATTTTCTACAATACACTTTAGGGTATTTATAGCTTTCTCTTCATCATCAAGACATACAGTATACACCCTTATCTTTTTATCTTTATTTTCATCTAAATACCAAGACTCTAAATACTCATAACTTTCATTACCTGAACTAGGATATAATAAAATAGCACTTTTAGAATCTTTATACCTAGTTAAATAAGCATACATCTGATAAAAATCATCTCTTTTCACACCATATCTATTTAAGTTTTTATCAATATTTTTCCATTTAGTATCTATAATTAACTCTTCCTTACCATCAACCTCTATAACAATATCTGGTTTAAGTGAAAATATATCTCTATCAGTTTTTTCATTTTTCAATAACTTATACTTACTATGTTGAGAGTAAACATTATATTTGTTTAAATTTAATCTAAGTAAATTAGTTATATATTTTTCATATACATCATTCATCTCAAACAATATGGCAAAGGATTTATCATCGCCTTTGTTTCCAATAGATGAAAATCCATTTAAAAGCATCTTCGCTAATAATAAACTTGGCTCAAATCTAGAATTTAGCCTATTAAACTTATAATCTAATATCTTTTTATTATTCACATCAATATATCCAACTTCAGAAAATACCACATTTATATGACTTAATATCTTTAAAGTTTCTGAGCTTTTTATATTTCTAATAATCTTTTTTATACAAGTATTAAATATCTGATTTAATGTATTATCTATAGAGAACTCTTCAAATTTACAAAATACATCACACCTGCATCTAGATATATTTTTAATATGCTCTTTAACTAGTATACTTCCCTTTAAAGCTTTACTATTTTCTTCTACATTAACATACTCTAAATACGGTCCTCTCATCAGCTGACTCTGAAGAGTTTTAGAAAATATTAATGCTAATATTTCTTCTAAATTCATTTTATATATACTAATCATACCTAAGTCTGAATAATTAAAATTTATTATTCCACTTTTATTAAGCATATTAAGCAAAGCTTTTCTGCTACCTTCATAGTCATTTCTATTTATATCAATCTTAGGTAATATCTCTATAGAAACAGTTGATAACTTTATAAATCCAACATAGTTTATAAAAAGTACACTATCTCTTGACCATATTATATTAGTCTTATCCAACCTTTGACTTTCTATATATCTATTAAGTTCATCAGCTTCTTTGTATGTTATTGATGTAGTTGACTCTTCTTTTGTAATTTTAAGTTTATCATTACATTCATAAATAGTTATATGTCTCATAGAACTATTCCTCATTTGGTAAGTTTGTATTACTATCTAAAGTTTCATCTTTTATTTCTTCATATATCCTTATAAAAGCTTTTTTATTAGGTCTTTCTACCACACTGTACTTAACTTGATCTGGATACATAAAACCTTGATTACTTTTAAACAAACTACTTGCTTTAATAATTGATTTATTTAATAAGTAGTCGCTATTTCCAATCTTCCCACTTCCCCCTAGTATCATATCTATTTTTTCAAAATCATCATAGAAATACTCTTGAAGTAATGGAATAACCTTATTTTTCATAATTAATACAAGATCTTCAAAACTTAAATTTTCTTTTATAAAATATGCATGTCCTATTTTATGATCTCTATCAAGTAAAAACTCAATCCTATCATTTATAGTTTTTAATAACTTAGATACATTTATCCCTTCTATATCCTTTGAAAGTAATTCTTCATTAGGCATATACTCTATAAAGTCAAATCTTCTTCTAAGTGCAGTATCTAAAAGTGCAATTGATCTATCTGCTGTATTCATAGTTCCTATTATGTATAAATTATTTGGTACTCCAAAAGATTCATTAGAGTATGGAAGAGTTACTTTTAATTCATTTTTTTCTCCTATTCTCTTATCTTCTTCTATAAGCGTTATAAGCTCTCCAAATATTTTAGATATATTACCTCTGTTTATTTCATCTATTATAAGTACATAGTTTTTAGCTTTATTTTCTAATGGATTATACGATATAAGTTCTTTTTGTGATTTGGTAGATGCATTTTCACATAATTGTTTAAATATACCATCCTTTGGAGTAAATCCTCCACTACCATCACTTCTTAAACCTTCTACAAAATCTTCATATGAATATGATTGGTGGAAGGTACAAAATCCTATTAGTCCGTCCTCTTTTATCTTATTAAATTCTTTTACTACTTCATCTCTTTTAGTAGGGTCATTTATAATATCTTTATACTTTTCATAATCTATTATTTCTAAAGCTTTATTACAAACATTATAAGTCTTTCCTGTCCCTGGAGGACCATATAATATTATATTCTTCGGACTATTATTATTTTTAGTTGTATTTATATCTACTTCCTCCCCTTCTTGTACTGCTATTTCATAGTATTTCTTTAGTTTATTTACAGTATCTTTCATAATGTTTATTACATCATCTGTAGAGTGATTTTTTACATATTCATAATCTATTGTTTTACCTATTTGGATTTTATTTGCTTTTCTTTCTTTTACTTCTTGTATATATTCTTTTATACTTTCTTTACTTAGGTCCTCTAAGCTTATATCTTTATTCCTAGTTCCAAAGTATTCAAAATCTTCTTCTGCAACATTAAGATAATCTAAAAATCTATTATGTCTTATGTAATCATCTTTATTACTATCTTCCCCTCTAATTTCTAAACTCAATCTAAATCTAATTTTATCATCTTCTTTTTCTGCAAAAACTGATATACTACTTGATAAATTAGTTTTATCTTTACGTTTTATCTCAGCCCACAAGTAGTTTCTTACATATCTATTACTTCCATCTAGCCACTTTGAAGATACTTTTTTCTTATAATTTTCATCTTCTAAATGCGTACACATATCTTTAAATAAAGATAATGCATTTTGACCTTTAGACTTTAAATTTTCTAGCCTTACTTTTTCTATTTTATCAGTTTCATTTGCTGGATTTCTATATGGCTTATTTGAATAGTCTTTTAAAAACTCTAGTATTTCTATTAATCTGTCTTGTTCAAATTGCTTCACATTAATCTCCCCTAATCTTTGTCTATCGTTTATATTGTAATTATATGACAAATTTCATTGTATTTAAATATATTATATAATATCCTACATCATAAAAAACGACGTAGGGTATTATATTAAAAAGCTAGCCATATCGGCTAGCTTAATACTACTCTTCTATAAAATAATCACTATCTATCTTTTTTATCTCATACACAGTTTCTAAAGATACTCCTACATTAAAATCAATCATAAGCTTAGATAATTGATTTCCATCTATAAGAACAATCTTTTTATTGTTAATATTTTTTGCATATTCTATTGCCTCCTTAGTAAAAGTAGATATCGTTATAAAAATCCCCTTAGTCACTCCTGGTATATCAAGTGCACCTGAAAACTTTTGTATATATGCTCTTCCAACGGTTGTATCTTTCCATCTTTTAGCTTGTATGTATATACTATCAGGTCCTAGTCGATCTTCATTTATTATTCCGTCAATTCCACCATCACCAGCTTTTTAGTAGATTGTCAGCTTCTTCTCTAGATACACCATATCCCATTTTTATAAGTAGGTCTATTACTAATCTTTCAAAAAAATCAAATGAATAATTATAAATTTTTTCTAATAATTCACCTGCTAAAGATATTTTTAGTTTTAAAAATGCATCTTCTAAACTTTCTTCTGGTGGTTTATCTTCTGCTATATATATATCTTTATTACATGTAGTATTATTTTTACTTATTTAACTGTCTTAGTTAAATCCTTTTCTATCTTTATCAGTATATCATCTTCCATTTAATTATTAATCCCACTTAAAATAAGCTTATCGAACATATGTTTGATTAATAGATACTTTTATGATACAATCTACCTAATAGCATTTAAAAGGGGAGAATTATGGAATATTCATCAAACAAAGAACTAAAAGATAAACAAATACTAATACTAAATTGTATAGAAAATTTTACAAAAGAAAATGGCTATCCACCAACAATAAGAGAACTATGTAATCTATCAGGAATTAAATCAACTTCAACTGTTCATGACAATATTAAAAAGCTAACTAAAGAAGGTTACATCGTAAATGACCCCACAAAGCCAAGAACAATTATGCTTACAAATAAATACTCAAAACCAAAAGATAATAACTTAGATAATATACTAAAAGACTTTGAATCTAAACGTAAAATTATTCAGAACTATATAAACACTACTGAAGATCCTATATTAAAAGAAACTCTACATGAAATATACAATCTTGTAGATGAAGTAGTAATAAAAATTAGTACTAATATTTTATAATAAAACTAATACCCCTACGTAACGAAACTTTACGTAGGGGTAGCAGCTATCATTCCAGTATAAAGTCCAACTTTGTAGCCTAATATGGATAATCAAGAATCTAATAAACAATTTATAGCCTCTGGAACATATCCATTTCCCCAATATCTGGGATTTAATACGTATCCAATTTCTCTTTGCTCTAAATCATAGAGTTTTTCATCTGGCTTCCGATTATGTAATCCTATTCCACCTATAACTTTATTTTCAGACCTTAAAACTATTGCATAAGTATCATCATTATCAATAAACATTTTAATTATATCTTTACTTTCCCCTTCACTTTTATGAGGTTTCCCCCCAGCATTTGGCCCAACTAAATCACTTTTAGCATATTCATATAGGTCAGTGCTATCACTTTCTCTCCATTCTCTTAAAATCAATCTTTCACTATTTAATATATTCATAACAATTTGACTAGCTTTTAAATTATCTTTAACTCGTTTGAATATTCATACGAAATAAGTTCCATATCTTTTGTTTCTATCCATGCTTTTTCATCATGTGATAAATTTGATATCTCAGTTACGCTTTTAGATTTAAATAATTCTACTACTTTATTTATTATTTCAATCTCTTTATCTGAAAATATATTTAAATCATAGTTATTCTTACTCTTAATTTTTGTTATTTCCCCATTATAATTTTCAGTTACTTCCTTTTCAAACTTATTATCTAAGTTTAAAATTAACTCATAATTTTTACCTTCTATTATAGGCCCAAAAGTATATCTAACATATCTAATACCTGTCATAGACTTTAGATTATATTTGTAGTTGCAAAAATCTATATACCATAAATATTTATTAAGACTTGTTTTATACAGATTATTTACACATGAAGCTAAATATCCAATTATATTTTCTAATCTCTCTAAGTCAAACTTTCTAAATCCATTATAAATACTTGGCTTATGAGATAATCTTGATATTATAAAATCTTCCATAGTTACTGTATTTTCTTCTTCAACTGAAAAATACATTGCACTATATGTTTTTTCACTTATTCTTCCATTTTTAAATGCATCTTCAACTTTTTCTCTGAAGTAACTTTCATCTTTAATTATAAGTCTTAATATATCACTATGGCTTTGGTTTGGTAAGCTACCTCTTTCATATCTATTTATAGTCATCTTTCCCCAATCAAGTATAGCTACTAACTCTCTTTGAGATATGTTATATCTTGATCTAAAATCTATTATATCTTGCGGAGATACTATTCCTGTTAATTCTCTATATTTTGAATATAATCTTTTTAAATTATCTTCTTCTAAATCAATTATATATAGTTTTTCATTACAAATTTCACATACACCAATATTTTGCTCTACATTAACTTCAATGCCTTTATATTCTTTTAACTTTTCTTTTATTATATTGTAATTTACTTTTTCATTACAATTTTCACAGTAAACTTTATTTTTTTCTAAACTCATATCTATACCTCCTAAATACAAACTTCATCTTCGTGGAATGATATACATACTAATTCATTAGGTGGGTTATATCTAATTTTTATGTATATAAGTATATTAAAGTCCTTATCTAGTTCTAAATTATATTTAAACTTCCAAACATCCCCTTCTAGATTTTTATTATGGTCTCTCTCTGGACCATCTAGGTAATGTGTACTATGTAAGTCTAGTAGTATATCTGTTATATCATCTATATTAAAACCATGCTCTCGCATAAATCTTGCATTCTTATCTCTTGAACCTGCAAAATCAACCCCTTTATCACATATATGCTTTTTGATTTTTTCTAGGTATTTATTTATCATAAGATCTTTGATAATAAAAACCTCCTTATGCTAATTATTATTGCCATCATTTAGAGGCACTTATACTTATATATTACTATTTTTTATAAAAAAAATAAAGCAATATATAAACAAAAAAGAGAATTAGAAATATCTAATTCTCTTTTCTTATAGTACTAAGATATCCACGCTATTAAATTATATCAATGATAAGTAGTACTATTTAGTCTTATTTTTATCTTATTCTAATACTTCTAAATCAGTAATTTGTAAATTAGACTTTAATTTATAAGCTTTGTATTTATCTATATTACTATTCTCATCATAATCAAAAGTTATTAGTATACATTCATTAGGCATATATGGTAATGATTGTAAAGTATCATATATTTTATTAGATATTTTCTTAGGTATTTTATCAATTTTATTCTCATTAAGATTGCTTAATACTGCTAATAAATGCTTACTTTTTCCTTGCTTTTTTATAGTTACATATCTAGATTCCTTCATTATAAAATATAATACTTTACTCTCAGAATTAAATAAAATAATTTGATTCCAACTACCATTTTTTATAATTTTTAATAATATTTTCGCATTATTTTTAAATGTTTTATTTAAACTTGAATATATAAAATCCCATATAACATATGGTTTTCCTATATTAGTAGTTAAGTTATTATCTTTATATAACTTTATACATTTCTTATATGCTCTTCTTATGCTTTGTGCAATATATACTTTTTCTTTAGAGGATAACTTGCTAACATTTTTCATAGCGAAGACTTTCCCCCTATACTTTATATTATATTTCAATAAATTTTAATTCTTTAATGATATAGTTATTTAAACTTATTATATATAGATATAAGTATGCTTAAAAATTATCAACTATACTTTTTTTAGTAATTTTTTATAGAATT
>JABLTN010044664.1_pt1 | contig 14581 bp, 12 predicted proteins | sample 7160141 | NCBI WGS metagenome assembly JABLTN01 (sample SAMN14651226, study PRJNA627086) | human gut metagenome | isolation source: feces | host: Homo sapiens | reverse complement strand
GTACGCTCATTTTGCTCGGCGTGCTGCTGGGACGCTTTGTATGCGGCTTTCTGTGCCCGTTTGGCTGGCTGCAGGAGCTGCTTCACAAGATTCCCAGCAAAAAGTTTTCGACAAAAGGACTCAAGGCGCTTACGTATATCAAATACTTTGTGCTGCTGTTTGCCGTGGTGGTGCTGCCCGTACTGGTGGTCAACGATGTGGGGATGGGCGACCCGTTCTTTTGCAAGTATATCTGTCCGCAGGGCGTGCTCGAGGGCGCCATTCCGCTGTCAATCACTAATGCGGGCATCCGATCTGCGCTGGGACAGCTCTTTACCTGGAAACTTTTCGTTCTCATTGCCGTGGTAGTGCTGAGCGTTTTGTTCTACCGCCCTTTCTGCAAGTGGATTTGCCCGCTGGGGGCATTCTATGGGCTCATGAACAAGGTGTCCTTGCTGGGAATTCGGGTCGACGCATGCAAATGTATCTCGTGCGGTACGTGCTCGAAGGTTTGCCAGATGGACGTTGATGTGACCCGTGCACCCAACCATGCCGAGTGCATCCGTTGCGGCAAATGCATTGGGGCGTGCCCTGTTGACGCCATCGGCTATCGCTGCGGGTTGGGTGTGTCGGCAGAAACGCTTCCCCAGACCGGTGATGAAAAGTAATACCAAACTTTGATAAAACGGAGGAATCACTATGAAGCTCTTTAAAATTACGCCCCTGATCATGGCGTTGGCGTTGGCTTTGTGTCTCGCGGCATGCTCGACGCCCAGTGGCGACGCGAATGAGCCTGCAGGCTCTAATCCCGAGATTGCGGAGCTTATTGCACAGGAGCCGTCTAGCTCCAATGAGGCCGCCGAACTGTACGCGAAGCTCATGCAGAAGGAGAACGATATCCTCTCGAGTGATAACGCGCTGTGGGAAAAGGTATTCAATGCGGCAAATAAAGACTCGGCAATGATTAAGGACGGAAGCAATTACGGCGATTTCCTGCTCAAGACCATCGACGGCGCCAAGGATGAGTTTACGGCGGATGAGCTTAAGACGCTCAAGGCCGGCGCGCAGCAGATCAAGGAAATCGAGGACAAGCTCGAGAGCCTGGAGAAGGAGTTCCCCGGCTGTGGAAGCACGCCGAGCGCAGGCGAGAGCGTCGACGCTTCGACTGCGGGCATGACGGCTGGCGCCAATGCTTCGAGCGAGGCGACGAAGTTCCCAAGCTTTACGGGCAAGGATCTGGGCGGCAACGATGTGAACAGCGACGAGTTGTTCTCTAGCAGCAAGGTCACCGTCATGAACTTTTGGTTTACCACGTGCAAGCCGTGCGTGGGCGAGCTGGGCGATCTGGAGCAGCTGAACAAAGAGCTTGCTGAGAAGGGCGGTCAGGTCGTGGGCGTCAATTCCTTTACGCTCGATGGCAACAAGGACGATATTGCAGATGCCAAGGATGTACTGAACAAGAAGGGCGTGACGTACAAGAATATCTGGTTCAAGTCTGACAGCGAGGCTGGCAAGTTCACGTCAAACCTGTTCTCGTTCCCGACCACCTACGTTATCGACCAGAACGGCAATATCGTAGGGGAGCCCATCGTTGGTGCGATTACTTCCGCAGAGCAGCGTGCGGCACTCGACAAACTTATCGATCAGGCAATTTCGAATAGTGGGCGATAAAAACCTAGCTATGCGCATCGAAGAGGCTTCGGGGGTTCCGGAGCCTCTTCGGCACAGAAGGTCCTAAACGGGGCCTGGGGATTTCATAGTTCTAACGAGCTGCCTGATCGGGGAGGGAACGTTTCGGAACCGCCGCACCTGCAAGCCGCATGGTTTCACAATCGGGCAAAAACTCAGAAGGCTCCTCGTGTAAAACGAGGAGCCTTCCTGTTTCCTTCAGCGCAGGCGGATCGGGACCCTTCGCCGATCTAGAGACACTCGGTCAGAATCTGGAACACCTCGCTGCGCTCCAGTTTCTTGGCGCAGCCGCCGGTGAGCACGCAGGTGTCCGCAACCTTGTGCAGCGTCTTGTCGGACGCGTCGGAGCCCATCTCGGCGAAGCTCGTGGGAAGCCCCATCTCGCCGATGAACGTCTGCAGGCGGTCGATGCCCTCGAGCGCCACCGTAAGGTCGTCTTTGCCCTTCGCGTCGACGCCCCACACCTTGCACGCCCAGCGGGCGAACTGCTCGGGTGCCTCGGGGGCCAGGTGGCGGTAGAGCGCAGGGTGGATGACCGCGAGGCCCATGCCGTGGTTGGTGTGGGTGTAGGCGCCGTACTGGTGCTGGATCATGTGCGCCTGGAAGTCCGTTGACTTGCCGATTTTGAGCACGCCGTTCTCGGCCATGGCGGAGTCATAGACGAGCTCGCTTCGGGCATCGAGGTTCTGGTCGTCGTCCGCGATGAGGCGCATGTTGCGGATGACGTTGCGCTGGATGGCGAGGTTGATGTCGTCGGTGGCGTTGCGTCCGCGCGGGCTTCCGAAATAGCTCTCCATGCAGTGCGAGAGCGTGTCGAACGCGCCACTCATGAACTGCGCGTGCGGTACGGTGAGCGTGAGCGCCGGGTCGAGCGCCGCCCACATGGGCATCGCCCCCAGATAGGCGCCCTTCACGTGCGTCTCCTCGTTGGTGAAGACCGCGCCGTTGTTCTGCTCGGCGCCCGTGCCGGAGAGCGTCACGATGCAGCCCATGGGGATGAACGAGCTCGGCATCTTGCCGTCGGCGTGTTCGAACCTCTCGATGTCCTCGTCAAGCATCGCCTGCGCGGAGACCACCTTGCAGCAGTCGAAGACCGATCCGCCGCCGACGGCGAGGATGAAGTCGACCTGCTCCTTGCGTGCGAGCGCGGCGCCTTCCTGGCACTTCTCGTAGGTCGGGTTGGGCATGATGCCGCCAAAGTCCACCACGTGCTTGCCCGCGCTCGTGAGCTTATCGACCACGTGGCCGTAGACGCCGGTTCGCTTGACCGAGCCTCCGCCGTAGGCGAACATCACTGTCGTGCCCATGGCACCCATCTCGGTGTCGAGTGCCTGGTCCATGGCCCCCTCGCCGAAGTAGTTCCTGACTGGGTAGTCGTACGTGAATGAGTTCATGGCAATTCCTCCTAGTAAGTTATCAGTGCGGTCTGACCGCTCGTCTACACGTTGCGCACGAGCCCGGACAGCCATTCGATGGTGGCGGGGTCGTGGTGGTCGAAGAACGCGCTGCGCCCGGTGTCGAGCGCGGCGATGGTGACCATCTCGTCGTCGCCCAGCGCGAAGTCGAAGACGTCGAAGTTCTGCTCCATGCGATCGCGGTGCGTGCTCTTAGGGATGCAGGCCACACCGCGCTGCAGCAGCCAGCGCAACACGACCTGGGCGACCGTCTTGCCGTGCGCCTCGCCGATGCGAGTGAGGACCTCGTTGCGGAAGAGGTCGTTTCTGCCCTCCGCAAAGGGCGCCCAGCCCTCCATGGCCACCTCCTTGCCGGCCATGTACTCCTGCGCCTCGCGTTGCTGGAAGAACACGTTGCACTCGACTTGGTTCACGGCGGGGGCGATGCGGTTGAACGAGATGAGGTTTGCGAGGTGATCGGGGTAGAAGTTAGCTGTACCTATGGCGCGGATAACGCCCTGCTCGTAGAGTTCCTCCATGGCGCGCCACGCGCCGAAGACGTCGCCGAACGGCTGATGGATGAGGTAGAGGTCGACGTAGTCGAGCCCCAGCCGCTTGAGCGACGCGTCGAAGCCTCGCTTGGCCCCCTCGTAGCTCACATCCGACATCCACAGCTTGGTCGTCACGAACACCTCGTCGCGCGGCAGGCCGCTTGCGCGAATGGCGGCCCCGACCGCCTCCTCGTTGCCGTAGCTCGCGGCCGTGTCGAGCAGCCGGTAGCCGACCGAGAGCGCGTCCTCCACAGTGCGCTGGCATTCCGCGGCGTCCGGGATCTGGTACACGCCGAAGCCGAGCTGCGGCATCCTGACGCCGTTGTTCAAGGTGATGTAGTCCATGGTGCCTTCCTTTCTCGCAACTTGACGTATCTACCGTACGAGGGGCGCCGCGCCGGCGGAAGTTTCCGTTGGTGAGGGTCCTATAACGCTGGGGTGCGCACGGGGTTATAACTCGCGGGTTCTCTAGGCGTCACCTCAAAGAGATCGGCGTCGAGCTCGTCGGCGATGGTCTGAGCTAGGGCAGCGGTGTGGCCCTGTGCCGAGTAGTAGGCCACGAGAACGTTGCCGTCTGCAGCGATTACGGCGGCGGGCTCGTTCTCGACAGTCGGCTGGTCCTCGGCGGCGGCTTGGTTGGACCGTTATCGTCTGCGCGCTACTCCTGCGCGTCGAAATCGGGGTGCATGGCCAGGTAGCCCGCGAGTGCTTCCTCGGTTGCGGTGTAGTAGATCATGGTCCCGTCGAGCTTGGCAATCTCGGCCATCTCGTCTTCGGTGAGGGAGAAGTCGAAGATGTTCACGTTGTCGGCGATGTGGGCGGGGTTCTTGGAGCCGGGGATGATGGAGGCGCCCATCTGCACGTGCCAGCGCAGGATCACCTGGGCCGGGGTCTTGCCGTACTTCTCGGCGAGAGCGACGAAGACGGGCTCCTCCAGAAGACCTTTGTCGCCGTGGCCGAGCGGGTACCACGCTTCGATCACCGTGCCGTACGGCGCGAGGTAGGCGTGCAGGTCGCGCTGGGCGTGGTAGGGGTGGCACTCAACGGTCGCGAGCTGCGGCTTGATATCGGCGACCTCGATGACCTCGGCGAACTTGTCTTGCGGGAAGTTGGAGAGGCCGAGGGCGCGCACCTTGCCCGCGCGGTACGCCTCCTCCATCGTGCGCCACGCGGCCAGGTAGTCGCCTACCGGCTGGTGCAGGATGAGCATGTCGACGTAGTCGAGCCTCAGGCGCTGGAGCGTGGCGTCCACCGCCGGCATGCCCGCGTCGTAGACGCTCGGCCAGAGCTTGGTGGAGACGAAGATCTTGTCGCGCGCGATGCCGCTCTTGGCGATGGCACGGCCCACGGCGCGCTCGTTCATGTAGGCGTTGGCGGTGTCGATGTGCTCGTAGCCAGCCGCGAGCGCGGCGGTTGCGGCCGTTTCGGCCTCGGCCGGGGTCATGAGGAAGGTGCCCAAACCCTCGATGGGCATCTCTACGTCGTTGTTGAGCTTCAGATATTCCATGGTCTCCTCCTTAATGGCGACTTTTCGAATACAACGCTACGGCGTTTACTGACGTGCGAGAAATTCACGTTGGGATACCACCGTATGATTTTGCCAACGGTGCGGGAAGTCTCGCTTCGTGGTAGTGTTATAACCTTAAGGTGTGCGCTAAGGCGATCTTGGCGATTGCAGGGCGCTTGCGCGAGGCAGCGAGGTTAGGAGGATCCCGTGCATAACCCTCAGCTTGACACGTTCATCAAGGTCGCCGAATCCGGCAGCTTCTCGAAGGCCGCCCAAGCCCTGTTCATCACGCCCACGGCCGTCATCAAGCAGATGAACCTGCTGGAGTCGCGGCTAGGCCTTACGCTGTTCCACCGATCGCATCAGGGGCTCTCGCTTACGCGAGCAGGCGGGTCGCTGCTCGCCGACGCCCGCCATATCGTGCAGTACTCCCAAGAGTCAATCGCACGCGCCCGCATCGCCGAGCGCGGAGAGAAGCGCATCATCCGCGTGGGAGTGTCGCTCATGACGCCCAGCACGCCGCTCACGAAGCTGTGGCCGAAGGTGAAGGAACTTTGCCCTGACATGAGCCTTCAGGTGGTCACGTTTGAAAACACACCCTCGGCGGCGCGCGGTTTGGCGAACCTCGGGCAAGACATGGACGTCGTGGCAGGGATTTTCGACGATGCCTTTCTTAAAGAGCGCGGGTGCCTGGGCCTCGAGCTTTCGCGCGAGCCGCTCTGGTGCGCCGTTCCCGTCGACAGCGAACTCGCCAAACGCGACATCGTCACATTCGACGACCTCCACAATCGCAGTCTTATGCTCATACGCCGGGGTTGGAACGCCGAAATCGACCGCGTGCGCGACGAGATGCTCTCGCATCATCCTCAAATCGCGCTCGTGGACTTCCCGCAATATCGGGCGGAGGTGTTCAATCGCAGCGCGAACGAGGACCTCGCGCTTGCGACGCTGCCGTTGTGGGCCAGCGTCCACCCCATGCTCAAAACCGTCCCCACCGATTGGGGCTGTCTCGTGTCTTGCGGGCTGCTTCATTCGCCGCACCCCGCCGACCATGTGCGGGAGTTCCTCGATGCGGTGTCTGCCGCGCTCGAGGCAAAGCATCTGATACCGTCGAGTACCGCCTGATGCTGTTTCGGTGTCGCCATAGAGCAAAGCCACCAGCGAAATAACGGGAATAACGGCCTCCGGACCCTCTGGTTCGGAGACTTTCTTTTCGTTCTGCTCGAAAAGAGCTCCTTGCCGGAGTCCTATGGGTAGCGAACGGCTTTATCGAGCGTGAGCGTTTTCGTAGGCGCTTTTGATTTCTTCTGGCAAATTGTCGGGAATCAGCGCCTTCACCCTATCCTCGTTGCCGTCTTGAATCGCCTGCTCGTAGTACCAGCATTTGAACTTCAGCATATCCAGCGCACGGTTCATGTTTGCGATCTCCGACTCCATGTGGGCCTTTCGCTCCTCGAACATGGCCTTGCGCTTGGGATATGTCGATGGGCCTTCTGCGCACCATTCCATGAACAGTCGGATGTCCTTGATCTCCATCCCAGCCTTCTTTAAGCATTCGATGACCCGAAGCGCCTCGAGTTCCGTATCGCCGAATCGGCGAATGCCCGACGTTCGCTCCAATCCTGGGAACAGCCCCTGCTTGTCGTAATACCGCAGCGTGGAAACGGGCAGACCGAACATCTCCGCCACCTGTCCGATTGTGTACATGGCCCCTCCGGACAAATCTCGAATTTACTCATTGACCTAAAGTTAGGTTTAGGTATTAGCTTTATTTTCGTCAATATAAATCGCGAGTTCAAGGGGTATTCCGTAATGAGCAAAACAGTTTTGATAGTCTCCTCAAGTCCTCGAAAGAATGGCAATTCCGAGACGTTGGCGGATGCCTTCGCCAAAGGCGCACGCTTGCCGGAACGGTATTCGCCGGCGGCGTGAACGGCGTGGGCGAAATCGCCGGGCATCCCGCTCTTGAGCAGGCGCGATGAATTTGCATAGGAGTCTAGGTGCGGCTTAGCTGCGCGGAAGCAGTTTTGCACTCAAAACCATCGACAGGAGGAATCAAACATGACGATTAAACAGACGGCAGGCAGGGATGCTCTGGGGGACTTCGCCCCCAAATTCGCACAGCTCAACGACGATGTGCTGTTCGGCGAGGTGTGGAGCCGAGAGGGCGAACTTTCCCTTCGAGACCGCAGCGTGGTGACGGTTGTGGCCCTAATGGCGCAGGGCCTGACGGACTCCTCGTTCCAATATCATCTGATGTCCGCAAAGAACAACGGCGTGACCAGGGCGGAGATAGCGGAGATCCTTACGCACGCGGCGTTTTACGCGGGCTGGCCCAAGGCATGGGCGGCCTTCCGCATGGCGAAGGAGGTCTGGGCGGATGACAATGCCGCCGACGCAAAGGCCGAGCACCAAAACGAGATGGCCTTTCCTATCGGCGCCCCCAACGACGCATTCGCGAAGTACTTTATCGGGCAAAGCTACCTCGCGCCCCTTTCCACCGAGCAGGTCGGCATTTACAACGTTACGTTCGAGCCCGGCTGCCGCAACAACTGGCACGTCCATCACGCCAAAAATGGCGGCGGGCAGATTCTCGTCTGCGTGGCTGGCCGAGGGCTTTACCAGGAATGGGGCAAACCGGCACACGAGCTGCGCCCTGGCGAGGTAGTGAATATTCCCGCGGGCGTAAAGCACTGGCACGGTGCGGTGCCTGACAGTTGGTTCTCCCATCTCGCGGTGGAAGTTCCTGGTGAGGAGACCTCCAACGAGTGGTTGGAGCCCGTGGATGACGAGCAATACCTTAAAGCGACTGACAAGCAGGCTTAGGCATGGAGCGGTTGAAACTGACGCAGGAATGGGACAAGGTATTCCCCAAAAGCGACAAGGTTGAGCACAGCAAGGCGACCTTCCACAACCGATACGGCATCACGCTGGCTACCGACGTGTACGTGCCGAAGAACGCGGAAGGCAAGCTGCCCGCCATCGCCGTCAGCGGCCCGTTTGGCGCGGTGAAGGAGCAATCGTCCGGCCTATATGCGCAGAAGATGGCGGAACTGGGCTTCTTCACAGTCGCCTTCGACCCGTCCTATACCGGCGAGAGCGGCGGCACGCCCCGCCATGTAGCATCGCCGGACATCAACACCGAGGACTTCTGTGCGGCGGTGGATTTCCTCTCTGTGCAGGAAAGCGTTGACCCGGAGCGCATCGGCATCATCGGTATCTGCGGTTGGGGCGGCATGGCAGTCAATGCGGCGGCCATCGACACCCGTATCAAAGCTACCGCGGCTATGACCATGTACGATATGACCCGCGTGACCGCAAACGGCTATTTTGACGCCGAGGATTCCGAGCAGGCACGCTTTGAGAAGCGAAGAGCACTGAACGCGCGGCGCACCGAAGACTATAAAAACGGCAGCTACGTGCTTGCGGGCGGCGTAGTCGATCCGCTGCCGGAGGACGCGCCGCAGTTTGTAGCGGACTATTACGCCTACTACAAGGCACCGCGAGGCTATCATCCCCGCAGCCTGAACTCCAACGGCGGCTGGAATGTGACGTCCTCGCTGTCGTTTTTGAATATGCCGATTTTGCAATATAGCAGCGAAATCCGCTCTGCTGTGTTGCTGGTGCATGGTGAGAAGGCGCACTCCCGCTATTTCAGCGAAGCCGCGTACGGCAAGCTGACCGGGGACAACAAGGAATTGCTCATTATCCCCGGTGCCAACCACACCGACCTTTACGATCAGATGGACATCATTCCGTTTGGAAAGCTGAAAGCATTCTTTGGGGAATATCTGAAATAAGGCGTGCCTTGATTTAATGGCAAGTCTCCAGCAACGATTCTTCTAAAGAGTGGGAGTAGCTGAAACGAGGCGATAGAATAACCCCATACGTTTTGGTTAAAACAAAAAAATATGCCGCGCGCCTGCGGCATGAAGGAGGGAGATTTCTATGAATATCGTTGTATTGAGTGGTAGCCCGCGCAAGGGCGCCAATACCGACACCATGGTCGAGGCGTTTGCCGAGACCGCGCGCGAGGCCGGCCATACGGTCGAAGTCGTCCGCGTTGCCAGCAAGAAGATCGCCGGCTGCTTGGGATGCCAGTACTGCTTTACCCATGAGGGCACCTGTGTGCAGAAGGATGACATGACCGGTGTGATCGAGTCGCTGAAAGACGCCGACATGGTTGTCTTCGCCTCGCCTATCTACTGGTTCGATATCACCGCGCAGGAGAAGGCCGCCATCGACCGCCTGTACGCCTTCGGTGCCACGGGCTTCCCGTTCACCAAGACGGCCCTTTTGCTCGATAGCCACAGCGAGGGCGTCTATGACGCGGCGATCGCCATGTACAAGTCAACCTGCGCGTACTGCAAGTGGGAGGACCAGGGCATTGTCACCATCGGCGGTATGACCGAGCGCGACAGCATGGTATCGTCGCCCAAGTTGGAAGAGGTGCGAGAGCTCGCTCGCAAGCTCGCCTAAGGACAAGAGGAGCGCATGGCAATCAGCACAAGCGGAAAAGCTTGCTGCCCTTACCAAGAGGATTGCTGATTGCCATGCATAGTCGCTGACATTTTCTTTTGCAACTTTGCTGGCTGCTCGGCGCTCGCTTCTATCGAATGCTCTAGCTGGGATACCTCAAGCGTGACCGACATGGCGGGTATGTTCTTTTGTTGCCTGTTGCTGTCCGCCGCGGACGTTTCCTTCTGGGATGTCTCTCACGTTACCAGCTGCGATCGCATGTTCGCTGGTTGCAGTAAGCTCGGGGATATCGATGTCTCCGGTTGGAATACCTCGAGCATGAAGTCCGCTAGCGAAATGTTCGCCCGCATGGACTCATTCCGCTCACTTGCCCTGAAGGTGGAATCGTTCTCGATCCTTTCGTTGGCACGGGCACGACGTGCAGGGTGGCTCAGGAAATGGGGCACAAGTCGGTTGGCATTGAATCGTCTGCCGTGTATATGAAACTGGCCAGGGAGGGGTGCAATGGGAATGCGTCGTTCTAATGAGTGAGCCCGTTCCATTCCTTGCGGTTGTATGCCCCGTTGGCGCATTTCGGTTGGCCTTGCGCCGCTCTTGACAATTTGGGGCATAAGGCAATTCCTCTAGCTTGAGTTGAACGGTACGCTGCGGCTTTAGGGGAATGCGAATCTTATTCTTGAGATTGATCTCTCTGCGCCGTTCTTCTTGCGGCGAGGGGGCACTATGTTTCTGCGGAGCTTCTTATTGGGCTCTTACGAGGTCGATGAGTTCTTGCTTCGAATGAACCTCCAGTTTTTGGTATACATGACGAATGTGCATCTTCGCGGTGTTTCGCGATATGCACAGGTCGTTTTCTATAGTTGAGATATCCCTGCCGAGTGACAGGAGTCTAAACACTTCGATCTCGCGCGGGGTAAGTTGGCATGTGTGCGCGATAGCTTCGAGTGCGCGCTCCGTTTCACCGTCGCTTGTGGCATCGAATTCCATATGCGACGGTGTGTTCGTTTGTGCTTTGATGGGCGCAAAAGGCTTCTGGCTGGGTTCTGCATGCGTATGGTTCCCGTGTTCTTGATCGGCCTCGTTCTCGTTGTGGCTGCATGTATCGTTTTCCATGCCAATGAGCGTTGCGGTTTCTTCGAGCGCGGCAACTCTACTGTCGGTTTCGCGTGCGGTTGATCCCTTTTCGATTTGGACAAATGCTTCCGTCGAAGCGCGTCCTAAGAACAGCGCAATCATGAAATACACGAAGACGACGACGAGCGAGCCTGCCTGAATTGCGCTCGCGTCTGCATTGGAAAGGACGAGCATGCTTCGAGCGATTAACGCGCCCAGGAGATGACCGAACGCAACGCACAGGCGTGCAAACGCGGCTGCCACAAGCGTTTTTCGGCTTTGGCGTGCGGCGCTCGCCGCCATTGCCCATGCTGCCGCTTCTAAAACGGTGGTGCCTAAGCTTGCTAAAATCGTTTGGCAATCTGGAACGGCAGAGTCGATGAGCGGAGCCACGAGGAAGGCTGCCGCGACGCATGCGAGACCGACGCTCAGAAGGTTTGAAAGGCTTACGTGCGCATCGGTCGGAATCAAAAGGATGCAGAACGCGACAAGGGCGATGGCGATAAAAGGCGACGCGCTTAAAGTGTCGTTGGTTTGTAGCCCCGAGCGCAAAAAACCAAGCATGAAGGATGTGCTTACAAGTATGGCGAGGAATGGTCCCGTGAATACGTTTCGAAAGGGGAGCTGGTTGCGTGATTCGCTTGGTTGATTCTTTGCCACTTGGGTGCCCGAGGGCGCGTGGGCTGCCTCAGGCGCTTCTGTGCATAAAAGCGCAGCGATGCAGATGATTGCAACAGCGCAGAGGGCGAACCCTGCACATATGCCAATGAGGGGATGCCAGAGCTGTTGGACATTAATCGAAGATAGTATCGACTGAGCAACGAACGCGCCTGAGATGCCTATAAGCGAGGCTTTCGTCGAATCGGCCTTTTTAATGCGTGAATAGCAGCACACCAAGGCAATGGTGAGCGGGGCTCCAAAGAGCTTCATGGCGAAGCCGCATGCCAAGGCAAGCGCGCCTTTGGCTCCGTAGATGAATCCGAGCGAGCCCGCAAGCGATATGAAGAGGCATGCCGTGCTGCATGCAATCAGGCGCGCGGCTCGCTTTCTGGCGGTTTCGCCATTGCCATCGAAGATGCTCGGCTCTTTGATAGCAATGGCGCATGCAACGAGGTAGACGCAGAGCGATACGATGCGCATCCAAAGCGTTGTGTAGGGCGTGCCCGAAAGTGCGGCAATATGCGCATCGATTGACCAAATCCCTCCGAATGCGCATGCAAGTCCGGCTGTTGCGCACGCTGCTTTCTGTCTTGAACTCATGTAATCCCTTCCAACGCCTTCGGCCTTTCGTGCTGAAGCGCGTTCAGCAGTATAGTCGTTTTGAAACCTTGGCGCTTTGGCTATGGGTGTTCATAGGGGTGTAAAAGATGTTATGCAAGCTATTGAGCTGGGTAAACGTTAAAACACCCAAATTGGGCGTAGACGATAAACCTATGGAATATCTAGGATAATACCCACTTAACGGGCGTGAAGGGCTCGCTAAGGTAGGTTCAATAGGTAATGAACCAGAGGGAATCATTAGGAGGGATTTCTTATGGCAATGCAAATTTCACGTCGAAATTTTGTTGCAGGCGCGGCAACTGTTGGTGCGATGGCTGCTTTTGGCATGGCGGGCTGCTCCAGCAAAGGTAGTGGCAAAGCAGAAAGCAAGGCCGAAGAATACGACATCGTTATCGTGGGTGCTGGTGGAGCGGGCATGTCTGCTGCCATCGCGGCGCATGATGCAGGCGTTGAGAAGGTCGTCGTTCTTGAGAAAGAAGGCAATGTCGGCGGCAACACGAATTTCTCGTCTTCGGGCATGAACGCTTCCGAAACGAAATTCCAGAAGGCTCAGGGCATCGAGGACTCCAATGAGCTTTTTGCCCAGGAAACCTTGGATGGCGGTCATGATACTGGCAATCCGGAGCTCGTCCACTTCATGTGCGATAACTCCGCCGGAGCTATTGATTGGCTTGATGGCTTGGGCATCACGCTTAACAACATCACGATGACGGGCGGCATGTCGGTGAAGCGCTGCCATCGCCCGACCGACGGCTCTGCTGTCGGCAAGACCATTGTTCCTGGTTTGCAAAAGGCCGTTGAGGATCGCGGCATCGAAATCAAGACAAATTGTAACGTCAAGGAGCTCGTGCAGGCCGACGATGGATCGATTACCGGCGTGAAAACCGACAAGGGCGACTACAGCGCCAAGGCTGTTATTCTCGCCGCAGGCGGTTTGGGCTCCAATCCCGACATGATTACGAAGTATCGCCCCGACCTTGAGGGGTATGTTTCCACCAACCAGCCTGGCGCTACAGGTGATGGCTACGCAATGGCCGAAGCGGTTGGCGCACAGCTGATTCAGATGGATCAGATTCAGATTCACCCGACTGTTGAACAGAGCTCCTCTATGCTGATAGCTGAGGGCCTGCGCGGTGGCGGCGCAATTCTGGTCAACTCTGAAGGCAAGCGCTTCTTCAATGAAATGAGCACGCGTGACAAGGTTTCTGCCGCAGAGCTTGAGCAGCCGGGTAAATTTGCGTGGGAGGTTTTTGACCAGACCGTTTACGACAAGAATAAAGCCGCTGCGAACTACGACAAGAGCGGTCTTGTGAAGAAGGGCGACTCGGTTGAGGCTTTGGCTAAAGAAATCGAGGTTGATGCAGCTACCTTGCAGGCGACCATCGATGCCTACAACAAGCTCACGACCGAGGGCGCAACCGATGAATTCGGTCGTACTCAGGGCATGATTGAATTCCAGCCTGGCAATATGTACGCCATTAAGGTTGCTCCTGGCATTCATCACGAGATGGGTGGCATTAAGATTAATGTCGACAATCAGGCTCTTGGCGAAGGCGACGAGCCGATTAAAGGCCTGTATGCTGCGGGCGAAGTAACGGGCGGCATTCATGGCAACAACCGTATTGGCGGCAATGCCGTTTGCGACATCACGGTGTTTGGCAAGAATGCTGGCGAGGTTGTCGCAAAGGCCATTCAAGGCTAACGACAAGACTCACTATTTCAATACACCCTCCCTTTGGCGGGGCTCGCATATGCGGGCCCCGTTTTTTGCTAGCGGTTGGGCCGTTGTGCCGTTGGCTGCTGTTTCGCGGGGCGTTTTACCCGAAAATCATTCTTGCCAAATCGAAAAGCAGCTTTGCTCCGTAGCAAATGATCACAACGCCGCAAAGGCGATTGAGCCAGGTAAGGGCACGCGTATTGATTTTGGCTCCGAGCAAATTCGACGCAATGGCAAGGCCGTTGAACCAAATGAAGCTTGCCGACGTGAAGCCGAGGATGAAGGGAAGGTCGCCGCCCGCCGGTAGCGTTGCCCTGAATGCCCCAACATCATGGTGCCATCGATGAGGGCTTGTGGGTTGAGCCATGTCACAACGAATGCGGCAGCGATGATCTTCAAGAATGGCTGGTTGACGTCTTTGCCGCCATCCAAGCTCGCTTCCGTTCTAATAAGGCCTATGCCTATGTATATAACCAGCAGGCCGCCAAGTCCCAGCATGATTTTCTTAAGCCACGGAAACGCATCCATGAGCGCCCCGGCTCCCAAGAAACACGTAACTCCCAGGGAGATGTCCCAGAACACAACTACCAGAGACGTCGCCAGCGCTCGACCGAACGTATGACTTAACGCGCTGTTGATGACGAAGAGGTTCTGCATGCCGATAGGGGCCAAAAACGCCAGGCCCAACGATAATCCTTGAAGAAAGACAGGTAGCATGCTCAAACGTTCCTTGCTGTTTGGGGCCGGTAGACACCAACCTGTTAAATGCTCGTAGCATTTAACAGGTGGGACTGCGGTGGAAATCCTGGACCGTTTCGGGTTAGGCGATTAGCCCCAAATCCCTCCGATACTGCATCGGGCTCTTGTAGCC
>JABLTN010065346.1_pt1 | contig 14601 bp, 5 predicted proteins | sample 7160141 | NCBI WGS metagenome assembly JABLTN01 (sample SAMN14651226, study PRJNA627086) | human gut metagenome | isolation source: feces | host: Homo sapiens | reverse complement strand
GTGAATGCGGTCTTTTTTTTGTTTCAATCTATCAAATTTAAGAGTGGAGGTGAAATCTTTAGTCTTATCAACAAAGAAAGAGGTGAAATAATGAAAGGGAAAAAAATTGTTGAAGTAGGCTTAGCTGCAATTATTGCGCTATCGGGAGTTGCTTCTGCAGCTGCACCAGCTTTTGCGGCACCTAATGTGATTTATCCAAATGTACAGAGCTATACAAAGGATTCAGACACATTTACATTGCTGAAGAAAAGCCGTTTACTTGTGGTTTCAAATGAAAAGACACTTAATAATGAAGTGCTATTACGTGATTTGAAACGTGCAAGTTCGCAGTTGTTAGACAAAGGTGTTTTATCAGAAGCACCACAGATTGTTTTTGGTACATTAGAAAATGCTGCAGACAATGACATCATTGTGAAAATGGGAACTAATCCAGATTTAACTGGTAAAAATGATGCTTATGCAGTAGATATTAAGAATAATATTACTATTTCTGCAGAAGATGAAACAGGAATCTATTATGGTTTAACATCTGTGATTCAGATGTTAATTGAAGGTGACAATGTTTTAACTAAGGGAAATATTGTTGACTATTCTGATGTTGAAGACCGCTCATTCCATTTGGACTGTGCAAGAAAGTTCTTCACAAAGGATTGGATCATTTCATTAATTAAAGATTTATCTTGGCAGAAATACAATTCAATTCAGCTTCATTTCTCTGAAAACGAAGGTTTCAGATTACAGAGTGATACTCTTGAAGCAATTGATGGCTTCCAGTATGTCAACAACCAGTATTTAACTAAACAGGATATGTTAGAAATTATTCAGGTTGCGAATGAATATCATATCGAAGTTATCCCATCTTTAGACTCTCCAGGTCATCTTGGTGCAGTTCTAAGATATTTACCATCTGACTATAGCTGTGCAAGCTTATTCCCATCTGATGGTAGAAGAGCACAGTGCTTCAATATCTTTACAAATGACGAAGCACGCGGTTTCTTAATCGATTTAATGACTGAATTTATCGATTTCTTCTCAGAAGCTGGATGTAAGAGATTTAACATTGGTGGAGATGAATTCTTAGAAAAATTCTCTAACTTCTCTAATGAACAGTATGTACAGATCATGGAATATTTCAATGAAGTATCTGCAATCGCTAAGTCAAAAGGTATGACTCCTAGAACTTGGAACGATGGTGTGATGTATGGAAACTATACTGGATATAAGTTAGATCCAGATATTGAAATCTGTTATTGGGCTGCTCCACAGAACTGTGCAAGTATCGAAAAGTTTGTACAGAATGGTAATAAAGTTATCAACTTCTCTGATATTTACATGTATTATGTATTATCTTCTTGGTGGTTACAGAATGCATGTCCTGAAGGAGATAGAATTTATAGAGAATGGAATCCAGGTAAGTTCTCTACATTACAGGGTGGTATTCCACAGACTTATAAGAAACCATACGCAAACTTTGTAAAAGGTGGTTCTTATGCTGTTTGGTGTGACGTTCCAGGTTATATGACACAGGATTCAGTGGCCAATAACATCTTCTATAGAACACGTGCCACTGCTTATAAGATGTGGAACACATCAGATTCAATGCCTGAATATGCTGATGTAAAGAAGGCATTTGATAAGATTGGACGCGTTCCTGGTTATAAGAGCGTCTTACCAGAACCGGGTCAGGTTCTTTATGAAGGACAGTCTGTTGCACTTACAATTGAATATAAGAATGAATTTGGACAGACAATTGAACCTACAGAAACTTTATATGGCTTAAAGGACAATGAATACACTATTGAACCTAAGGAACTTTATGGTTATAAGTTCGAAAAGGCAAGTGAATCATTATCAGGCGTATATAAAGAAAATAAAACAATCACTTTAACTTATAAGACATTTACTGATAAGGAAGCATTAATCAAAGAAGTGAATAATGCGTTAGTGATTAAGGATTATATTCCTGAAACAGTGAAGGAATATAAGGAAGCTCTAGACGTTGCGAAAGACGTTAAAGAAGATCCTTCAGCAGGACAGAAGAAAGTTGATGAAACATTAGCTGCACTTCGTACTGCAAAAGAAAAAGCTGTAAAGGCTAAATTCTATAAGTTATATGTAGAAGCTTATTATCCAGTAAGTGATGCGGCTTATGCATCAGGATATCAGGCTTATATGAATGCCGTTAATAACGGAAAGAACACTCTTAAAGATGAAAACTTAGATGTTGAAACAGCTGAAGCTGCTTATAACAACATCATGAATGCAAAGAAAGCATTAATTAAGAAAGCTGCAGACAAGCCTACTATTTCTGCAACTAAGGGATATTATAGCTGGTACTCATACAACAACATGATTGACGGTAACCGTAATTCTAAGTGTTGGTTTGGTGATAACCAGACAGCTGGTGATGAAGTATTATTCACATTCCCAACTAAAGTAAAATTATCAGGTGTGAATGTTGTACAGGCAGCCCAGGGTGATATCTTACGTGATGCTGAAGTTCAGATTTCTGCTGATAAAGTGAACTGGACAACAGTAGGTACATTAAAGGAAACAGATCCATTAGAAAAGAGATTTGACTTTGATGCTCAGGAAGTTAAGTATGTAAGAATCTACATCAATTCAGGATATGGAGCTTGGTATCAGATTTCTGAAGTTGAGTTCGTATTAGAAGCAATTGGTGAAGATACTACATTAAAAGATTTAATTGAAAAAGCTAAGGAAGAAGATTTAGAAGGCAAGACAGTTGCATCTAGAGATGAATTCTTAGAAGCACTTATTGAAGCTCAGAAAGCATTAGTGGCTGAAGATATCAAGAATGAAGCAGTTATTAACCGCTTAAAGAAGGCTATCGAAGGCTTAGTTGATGCACCTGTAGTGAATACAGATGCTCTTGATGAAGCAATTGCTAAGGCGGATGCTTTAACTGAAGAAGAAGTAAATAAAGCAATTAAAAAGAACGTTGAAGTATTCAACAAAGCATTAGAGAATGCTAAGGCTGTTCTTGCTAAAGATGCTTCTCAGGAAGAAGTCAATGAAGCTGCTAAGGCATTAAATGATGCATTAGACGGATTAAAGGTTCTTAGAGGTAATCCAGAAGCTTTAAATGCAGCTCTTGAAGCTGTTAGTAAGAAAGATGAAAGCAAATATACTGCTGAATCTTGGGCAGCATTAATGGCTGTAGTTAAAGAAGTAAAGGCTATTGACTTAGAAAATGCAACTCAGAAAGAAATTGATGAAGCTGTAGCTAAGTTAAATAAAGCAGTAGATGCATTAGAAGAAAAGGTTGTTATTGAACCAGAAAAACCAACTGTTCCAGAAAAACCATCTGAAAAACCTACTGAAAAGCCAACAGAAAAACCAACTACAAAACCAGAAGATAAGAAGGATGATACTGTTAAGACAGGTGATTCTACTATGATCTTTACTATGGTTGCATTAATGGCTGCTTCAGCTATCGTTTATATCTCATTAAAGAGAAAAAAAGCTTAATTAAAACAAAATAGAGGCAGCTCGTCTGCCTCTTATTTGATAAAGGAAATGAAAATGAAAAAAAATAATATGAAGCGTTTGTTGATGAGTGTTATGCTCGTTTCATCAATGACTCTTTCAAGTGCAGCAGTTGTTCATGCAACAAATGCAGCACCTTCAATTGTTGAAAGAGCAATGACAAACGAACAGCTTGTTGCAACAACTACTCCAATCTTACAGTCATATACTAAAGATTCTTCAGATAAGACTTGGGTTATGACTAAGGATTCTAAATTCGTTATCGTCGCAAATGAAAACAACCTAAAGAATGATAGACTTGCAGAAATTGTTAAGTTAGTTAACTCTGAATTCATGGCTAAGAAGATTATTTCAGAAAATCCTCAGGCTATGCTTTATAACCAGGATGGAACACCTACTGATATCACTATCGATATCAAGCCTGTATCAGAAATTACTGACAAGACTACAAGTAAAGAAGCTTATAAGATTACAATCGATGACACTGGTATCCATTTAACTGGTGCAAGTGAAACGGCTGTTTTATATGGTTTACGTACTATTGAACAGATCACTAGCGTAAATGGTGCATTAGCTTATGGTGAAATCGTTGATTATCCTAATGTTGCTGAACGTCGTATCCATGTAGATATGGCTCGTAAGTACATTTCTAAAGACTGGTTTATCAGACAGATCAGAGAAATGTCTTACTTCAAGATGAATGCTATCCAGATGCATTTCTCAGAAAACTTAGGTTTCCGTATTGAATGTGAAACAGATCCATCAATCGTATCTGAAGAACATTTAACAAAAGCTGACGTAAGAGAAATTCTTGCGGAAGCAAAGAAATATGGTGTGAAAGTTATTCCATCATTTGACTCTCCAGGCCATGTTGACCAGATTTTAAGAGCACATCCAGAATATGGACAGGTAAGTTCAAATGGTTCACACTATAAATCAGGTTTAGATATCACTAATCCTGAAGCGATTAAATATATTTATAGCTTATATGATGAATACATGGAATTATTCAAAGAATGTACTGATTTCCATATTGGTGGCGATGAATACATGGAATTTGACCGTGCGCCATTCACTACTCAGTACAAGTCAGTATTAGACAACTATGCTAAGAAAACTATTAATCCTAATGCAACTTGGAAGGATACAGTAGCTAAATATATCAATGACTTAGCAGAACATGTACATGAAAAAGGATTCACTCCACGTGTATGGAATGATGGTATGTACTATGGAGAAGGCTCTTCTTGGGAACCTAAGCAGATGATCGAAATGCATAAGTACATCGGTATCGATTTCTGGAGCCAGATGTCTTGGAACTACAGCATTGCGAAGCTTCAGACTTTCTTAGATAAGGGTCATGATACAATCTATAACGTAAACGCAAGTTTCTTCTATTATGTATTAAGACCATCTATGCCAAATGATGGACGTAAACAGCATTCATTCGATAACTTAAATTCTGATAAGTTAATCTTCGACCAGTGGACACCAGGTAAATTCCAGGCAAACACTATTGCAGATGATAACCCATCTATCAAGGGTGCATCACTAGCAATCTGGTGTGATAAGGCTGATGTATGTGATGAAGATACAATTACAGAAGATATCGCAAATGAAATGCGTGCACTTGCTACTAAGGCATGGAATACTCGTAGTAATAGCGTGATCTCTCACGATCAGTTCAAGGCTAACTATGCCAAACTTGGACATGTTGCAGGATTTGAAAAACGCTCTACTTTACCAGATTCTGGATCAATCTTACCAGCTGATTCTTTAGGTAAGGTTACAATCAATTACATCGATAAAGATGGTAATGAATTAATGAGTCCAGTCACTCGTTATGGCAATATCGGTGATGATTATAGCTTCGCGGCTGAAAAGATTTATGGTTATCGCTTAATCTCTAATAAAGATTCCGCAACTGGTACTTATAGTAAGAAGGGTGATACTTTCACTTTCGTTTATGAAATCTATACTGATAAGGCTGATTTAAAAGATGCTCTCGATCATCCATTAAATGAAGAAGAATATATCACTGAAACATTCAAGGGTTATAAGAAAGAATTAGATGCTGCTAAGAAACTTTATGAAGATGAAAAAGCACTTCAGAAAGATGTTGATGCAGGTCTTGCAAAATTAAATGCAGCTAAGAATAAGGCTGTAAAGCGTGCTTACTATCCATTATGGATGGAAACTAAGCATCCAATGGAAGATAACGGATATATTTCTGGATATGATGCATATTTAGAAAAGGTTGAAGAAGGTAAGAAAGTTCTTTATGGTGGAGAAGCGACTGATGAAACTGTAAAGACTGCTTATGATGAATTAGTGGCTGCAAGAGAAGCTCTTATGAAGAGCAGCAGTGTAGCTCCTAGTGTTGAAGCAACAGATAATTATTATACTTTCATTTATTTAAGACCAGCTGATAAGTTCAGCTATGACAAGATGTTTGACGGTGATAAGAGCACATATGCTTGGTTTGGTAATGACCAGATTGCTGGCAAACATATCACAATGACATTTGCTTCTCCGGTGAAGATGTCAGGTATTACTATCACAGCACCAGATGATGCAGGTGATGATACAATCAGAAATGCAGACGTTATGGTTTCTGCAGATAAAGAAAACTGGACTACAGTTGGAAATATGAAGATGGATGCTGATCATTTAGAACATACATTCAACTTCGAAAAACAGTCTGTAAAATATGTGAAGATCGTCTTAAAAGAAAATGCTAAGGCATGGTATAAGATTGCTGAAATCGCATTTAACTTTGAACAGACTGCTGAAACAACTGAACTTAAGGATCTATTAAAAGAAGCTTATGGTCAGGATCTAACTGATAAGACAACTGATTCTGTTGATGCATTCTTAGATGCATTAAAGGATGCTCAGAAGGCTTATGCTAGAGAAGATCTAGAAAACAAAGAAGTAATGGATGCATTACGTACAGCTATGAAGAACTTAAAGGTAGTTTCTAAGGTGAATAAGGCTGAACTTGAAGGAACAGTGACTAAAGCAGAAGAAATTACTGAAGATACTTTAAATAAGGCTGTGAAGAAAGCACGTGATGCATTTGCTAAAGCATTAGAAGATGCTAAAGCAGTATTAGAAAATGCTGATGCCTCTCAGGAAGTAGTCAATGAAGCTGCTAAGAAATTAGAAGAAGCTATTAAGGGCTTAGATGTTCTTAAGGGTGATACAACTGTCTTAGATGCTAAACTTGCTGAAATCGAAAAATTAGATGAAGACAAGTATACTACTGAATCTTGGGCTGCATTAATGGCTAAGGTTGAAGAAACTAAGGGTCTTGATAGAGAAAACGCTACTCAGGAAGATGTTGATCAGGTTGTTGCTGAATTAGAAAAGGCTGTTAAAGCTCTTGAAGAAAAAGTAGTAATCGATCCAGATCAGCCAGTAGGACCTACTGATCCAGAAAAACCAACTGAAAAACCTACAGAAAAACCAGCTGAAAAACCAACTACAAAACCAGAAGATAAGAAGGATGATACTGTTAAGACAGGTGATTCTACTATGATTGCTGGTATGTTCGCTCTCATGACTGCATCAGCTGTTGTTTATATCTCTTTAAAAAGAAAGAAAGCTTAATAAATAAAACAAGAGGCAGCAATGCCTGCCTCTTACTTGATAGGGAAAAATGAAAATGAATACAAATAATATGAAACGTATGTTAATGAGCGTTATGCTCGTTTCTTCTATGACTCTTTCAAGTGGCGCTATAGTTGCACAGGCATACAATGGTACGCCTGCAATTGCTGAAAGAACAATGACTAATGAACAGCTCGTTGCTGCAACTACACCAATCTTACAGTCATATACTAAAGATGCTTCTGATAAGACTTGGGTAATGACTAAGGATTCTAAATTCGTAATCGTTGCGAATGAAGCCAACTTAAAGAATAATAGACTTGCAGAAATCGTTAAATTAGTTAACTCTGAATTTATGGCAAAGAAGATTATTTCTAGTGATGCTCAGGCTATGCTTTATAATCAGGATGGTGCACCAACTGATATCACTATCGATATCAAGCCTGTATCAGAAATTACTGACAAGACTACAAGTAAGGAAGCTTATAAGATTACAATCGATGACACTGGTATCCATTTAACTGGTGCAAGTGAAACAGCAGTATTATATGGTTTACGTACTATTGAACAGCTTACAATTGCGAATAATAGTACTTTAGCTTATGGTGAAATCGTTGACTATCCTAACGTTGCTGAACGTCGTATCCATGTAGATATGGCTCGTAAGTACATTTCTAAAGACTGGTTCATTAGACAGATCAGAGAAATGTCTTACTTCAAGATGAATGCTATCCAGATGCATTTTTCAGAAAACTTAGGTTTCCGTATTGAATGTGAAACAGATCCATCAATCGTATCTGAACAGCATTTAACAAAAGCTGATGTAAGAGAAATTCTTGCAGAAGCAAAGAAATATGGTGTTAAAGTTATTCCATCATTTGACTCTCCAGGCCATGTTGACCAGATTTTAAGAGCTCATCCAGAATATGGGCAGGTAGATAAATATGGTAATCATTATAAATCAGGTTTAGATGTCACTAATCCTGAAGCGATTAAGTATATTTATAGCTTATATGATGAATATATGGAATTATTTAAAGGATGTACAGATTTCCACATCGGTGGCGATGAATACATGGAATTTGACCGTGCACCTTTCACTACTCAGTACAAGTCTGTATTAGATAATTATGCAAGAGAAAACATTGATCCTAATGCAACTTGGAAAGATGTTATTGCGAAATATATCAATGACTTAGCAGAACATGTACATGAAAAAGGATTTACTCCACGTATTTGGAACGATGGTATCTATTATGGAGAAAATTCCTGGGGACAGAATAAACAGATGATCGAAATGCATAAGTACATCGGTATTGATTTCTGGAGCCAGATGTCATGGAATGGAAGCATTGCTAGATTACAGACATTCTTAGATAAGGGTCATGATACAATCTACAACGTAAACGCAAGTTTCTTCTATTATGTATTAAGACCATCAATGCCAGATGATGGACGTAAACAGCATTCATTTGATAACTTGAATTCTGATAAGTTAATCTTTGATGAATGGACTCCAGGTAAATTCCAGGCTAACACTATTGCAGATGATAACCCAGCTATTAAGGGTGCATCACTTGCAATCTGGTGTGATAAGGCTGATGTATGTGATGAAGATACTATTACTGAAGATATCGCAAATGAAATGCGTGCACTTGCTAGTAAGGCATGGAATACAAAGTCTAATAGTATTATTTCTCATAACCAGTTTAAGGCCAATTATGCAAAGCTTGGACATGTTGCAGCATTTGATAAGGGTTCTACTTTACCAGATTCTGGATCAATCTTACCGGCTGATTCTTTAGGTAAAGTGACTATTAAATATGTAGATAAAGATGGTAAGGAAATCAAGAGTCCAGTGACTCGTTATGGTAATATCGGTGATGAATATAACTTCACTGCAGAAAAGATTTACGGTTATCGTTTAGTGTCTGATAAAGACAGTGCAACTGGTACATATAGTAAGAAGGGTGATACTTTCACTTTCACTTATGAAATTTACACAGACAAGACTGACTTAAAGGATGCATTAGATAATGCTTTAGATGAAAATGAATATATTGGTGCAACACTAGGTGATTATAAAGCTGCATTAGATGATGCACAGAAACTTTATGATGATAAGAATGCATTACAGAAGGATGTAGATGACGTTCTTGTAGTATTAAATAGCGCTAAGAAGAAAGCTATTAAACGTGCTTACTATCCATTATGGGTAGAAGTAGAAAACCCAATGGCTGATAATGGTTATGCTTCTGGTTATGCTGAATACTTAGAAGCTGTAAAGAATGGTAAGAAGGTTCTTTATGGTGAAGAAGTAACTGATGAAGCAGTGAAGACTGCATATGATGAATTAGTTGCTGCTAGAAATGGTTTAATGAAGCGTGATGGAAATGTTCCTAGTGTTCAGGCATCTGATGGTTATTGGTCATTAGGTGTTTCTCCAAGCGATAAGTATAGCTATGACAAGATGTTTGATGGTAATAGAGATACATTTGCTTGGTTCAATGATGCACAGAAAGTTGGTAAACATATCACATTTACATTCGCAAATAAAGTGAATATGAGTGGTATTAAGATTTCAGCTCCTGAAAGACCAGGTTCAGATATTATCAAGAATGCAGATATCATGGTATCTGAAGATAAAGAAAACTGGACTACAGTGGGTAACTTAAAGATGGATGCGAATAATCTTGAACAGACATTCACATTCGATAAACAGCCAGTGAAGTACGTTAAACTTGAAATGAAAGAAGCAAGCGACAGCTGGTATAAAATTGCAGAAGTACAGTTCACTTATGAACAGGTGGCTGAAAATACTGAACTTAAAGATTTATTAACAGAAGCTTATAATCATGATTTAACTGATAAGACTGCTGATTCTGTTGATACATTCTTAGAAGCATTAGTTGAAGCACAGAAAGCTTATGCAAAAGAAGATTTAAATAACGAAGAAGTAATGAATGCATTACGTACAGCTATGAAGAACTTGAAGGTAGCTCCTAAGGTGAATAAGGCTGAACTTAAAGAAACAGTGACTAAGGCTGAAGCTATCTCTGAAGAAACATTAAATAAGGCTGTTAAGAAAGCACGTGATGCATTTGCAAAGGCATTAGAAGAGGCTAAGGCTGTTGTTAAAAACAAAGATGCTTCTCAGGAAGAAGTCAATGAAGCTGCTAAGAAATTAGAAGACGCTATTAAGGGTTTAGATGTTCTTAAGGGTGATACAACTGCATTAGATGCAAAACTTGCTGAAATTAAGAAATTAGATGAAAGTAAGTATACTGAAGAATCTTGGACTGCATTAATGAATGTTGTTGCAGAAACTAAGGGTCTTGACAAAGAAAATGCAACTCAGGTAGAAGTGGATGAAGTTGTGGCTAAGTTAACTAAGGCAGTAGACGCTTTAGAAGAAAAGGTTGTTATTGAACCAGAAAAACCAACTGTTCCAGAAAAACCATCTGAAAAACCTGAAACTAAGCCAGAAACAAAACCAGAAGTAAAACCAGAAATAAAACCTGAAGAAAAACCTACTACTAAACCAGAAGATAAGAAGGATGATACTGTTAAGACAGGTGATCCAACTTCATTATTTGGATTAGTATCAGCTATGGCTTTATCTTTAGCTGGTTATGTTTCTGTAAAGAAGAAGAAAGACTAAAGATTCATCTTTTTTAGGGAAGGGATAGTGTAATGCTATCTCTTCTTTTTTCTTACAAAAGAAGAGAAATGTTTAAATTATATTGCAAAGTGAATATGATATCATAGATGTAAGAGAGGGGTGAGCATAATGAAGGATGCTTATATCAATGGAAAAATAATAGATGGGACTAAGGTGATGTATGCTAAGGAAGGATATGCGATTCTTGTAGAACAGGGGAAGATTAAGGATATTGTTTTACAGAAAGTAGCTGATTTAACAGGATATAACGTAGTGGATTTAGAAGGAAACTATATTATGCCAGGTCTTATTAATATGCATGTACACCTAGCAGGAAATGGGAAACCACAAAAGAAACAGAGAGATAATGCGAAACTAGTGAATTTCTTAATGAGTAATCCACTTACTCGTGCTATTGCTCATAATATGGTAAGTGGGTTTGCGGAAATGGAGTTACTCAGTGGTGTCACTACGATTAGAACAGTGGGTGGTATTAGAGATTTTGATACACGTGTACGTGATGAAATTAATTGTGGGAAGAAGAGAGGTCCACGTATTTTAGCAGGTAATGAAGGTATTTCAGTACCTCATGGTCATATGGCAGGGAGTGTAGCAATTGCTGCTGAAACGATTGATGATGCACTTTTACAGGTAAGTAAAGCAAAGGAACAGAATGTCGATTTAATAAAATTGATGATTACTGGTGGTGTTCTAGATGCTAAGGAAAAGGGTGTTCCTGGAGAATTAAAGATGCCTCCTGAAATGGTTAAAGCGGTTTGTGATAAAGCACATGAATTAGGCTTTAAAGTGGCTGCGCATGTAGAATCATCGGATGGAGTAAGAGTGGCTTTGGAGAATGGTGTAGATTCTATAGAACATGGGGCAAAACTCGATGATCATATGATTCAATTATTTAAAGATAATAATGCATTCTTATGTACTACATTATCACCAGCCTTACCATATGCTTTATTTGATCGTTCTATTACTAACGCATCAGAAGTCGAACAATTCAATGGTAAAGTCGTATTTGATGGAATTATAGAATGTGCGAAACAGGCATTAGAGAATGATATTCCTATTGTATTAGGTAATGACGTAGGATGCCCTTGGATTACACAGTATGACTTCTGGAGAGAACTATATTACTTCCATAAGTATGTAGGTGTAAGTAATGCATATGCCATTTATTGTGCGACACTACAGGCAGCTAGAATGGCTGATATTGATGATGAAACTGGTTCTATTGAAGTAGGTAAGTCAGCTGATATGATTGTCACAAAGGATAATCCATTAGATGATTTATTGGCATTAAGACATATTGAATCTGTTATCATGAGAGGTCATAGAATTGATCATCCTACTAATAAGAACAATGAACAGGTAAAAACTGAATTGGATAAGTTCTTATAAGGAATCCCTTCTTTGAGGGATTTTTTAATTAGCTATATTTATATGTCTTAAATAAAATTAATTTTATGTACATATTTATGGATGATATTCAAGTATATATATGGTAATGCTAGAAAAGAGATTTTTCAACTTGATATAATATGAAAAAAGGGAGGGAAATCTCATGAAAAAATTAATTGCATGTCTTGTGAGTATTGCGTTATGTTTATTCCCATCTATGACATCAAGTTATGCTCAAGAAAACTGGGTAGGCTCTTGGTCTACAAGTCCTGTAGAATTTAGTATACAGAAATTTTTTGGGAATCATTTTAAGGATTTTGGTTTGCATCACTTAACATTTAGAACTGTAATTAAACCTACATTGACAGGTGAAACAGTACGTCTCACATTTTCTAATACTTATGGTACAGGTCCTATGACTATTGATGCTGTGACTATAGCGGAAACAATAAGTAAACAGCGTGTTAAACTTCCTACAAAGAAGACTGTAACTTTTAATGGATGTAAGAAAGTAACACTAGAAAAAGGAGAAACTGTTTATTCGGATCCATTAGACTACCATGTAGATGCATTAGAACCAGTCACTGTTTCTATGTATATGAAAAATACAAATCAGTTAAAAACATTTGGTTTAATTGGTGGTAAAACATATATTAGTTCAGGTAATCAGGTCAATCTTCCTGCAACTACAGGTGTACCAATGATATTAAATGGAAGCTTTGGTGAATATGATGTTATACCATTATTAACAGGTTTAGATGTCAATCGTCCAGATGCGCATTCTACAGTTATAATTGGTGATTCTACACTTGCGAATGATATACCGACACTATTCTCTACTAAACTGCATTTAGCTGGTATTCATAATGTAGGTGTCTTACAGCAGGCTATTAAGGGTAATCGACTATGTGCTGATGGAGCAGGTAGACTTGGTATGGCTTATGGTGAATCTATGTTGAAGAGATTTGAAAGAGATGCTTTAAATCAACCAGGTGTAAAGACTGTTATTATCAAGGTAGGATGTAATGATATTATTCATCCTAATTGTAAGAGTATGATGGGTATTGCACCTAAGGTGACTACAGAACAGATGATTGATGCTTATAAAACACTTATTAGTAAAGCACATGAAAGAAATATTCAAGTATATTTAGTTACTCGTTCTGCTTGGAAAGGTTATACACGTAATATCTTAAATAAAGGTGATGACATTGAGTGGACACCTGAAATAGATCAGATGAGAAAAGATATTAATGTATGGATTAAGACAAATCCTGCAGATGGATATATTGATCTAGATGATTTATGTCAGGATGAAGATCATACACAATTGAGAAGTGAATATGCGACTGATGGAGTTCATTTCACATTAGAAGGACAAAAAGCAGTGGTAGAAAAATTACCAGTGACAGTATAGAAAAGAAAGAGGATTGGCTCTGTGAATACAGAATCAATCCTCTTTTTGCGCACTGCTTCATTTGAGATTATTAAGCTCTTTTAGACGTGAATTAATAACTGTTAATTCATCATCCAATTGATTGCGTTTATTTATTGTTAATTGTTTTTGTATTTCCATTGTGATCTTCTTAATCAAATATACCACATCTTTTGAACATTTTTCTAAAATATAAAAAGAGCAATTCGTTTTTTTATATTGAATCACTCCTCATTTTTTAAATTATTTGTACATAATCTATTTTGATAATCTTCTAATTCATGAAATATTCTGAAATTTGTTATTTCTTTATTTGTACTATCAACAAAGTAAACAAAGATATAATGATGAATTATTAACTTTCTATATTCATATTGATGATGTTTTAGAATAACCGGGCGAGCCTCTTTCTGTTGACAGTGCAGAGAGCCTGATTACCGCAATGTTCTTCGACCCAAGACGTTATGACCTGGCAAAAGTAGGCCGTTATAAATTTAACAAGAAGCTGGCATTTAAGAACCGTTTACGCGGAAAAGTGCTGGCTGAAGATGTTGTTCTTGAGACTACCGGAGAGGTAATCGAAAAAGGAACAGAGCTGACCAGAGAGCTTGCAGAAGAGATTCAGAACGCAGCTGTTCCGGCAGTATATATTGCTACAGAAGAAAGAAATGAAAAAGTTCTTTCTAATATGATGGTAGACCTCACTACCTATGTTGATGTAGTGCCGAAGGAAGTTGGTATTACTGAGCTGGTATATTATCCGGCATTAAAGAAAATCCTGGATGAAAATGAATCCTTGGAAGATATCAAGGAAGCAATTCGTAAAAACGTATCTGAACTGGTTCCGAAGCATATCACCAAGGAAGATATTTTCGCATCCATTAACTACAATATGCACTTGGAGTGGGGCATTGGAAATGATGTCGATATTGACCACTTAGGCAACCGTCGTATCCGTGCCGTTGGTGAG
>JABLTN010086032.1_pt1 | contig 14614 bp, 11 predicted proteins | sample 7160141 | NCBI WGS metagenome assembly JABLTN01 (sample SAMN14651226, study PRJNA627086) | human gut metagenome | isolation source: feces | host: Homo sapiens | reverse complement strand
TTAACTAAAATTATACTAATTATTTTAAGCTTAATTTTAATAGGATTTTTAGCTAATCTTAGCGGAAAGCTAGCTGAAAAATTAAAATTACCTTCACTTATAGGCATGATTCTTATTGGGATGATTATAGGTCCTTCTTTTCTTAACCTTGTGCCAAAGGCAACCTTAAATATAGCACCTACATTAAAGGATATTGCCTTAGTTACTGTAATTTTCATTGGCGGACTTGGCATAAGCTTAAAGCAAATGAAGCAAATTGGACGCCCTGCAATATTATTAAGTGTTGTTCCTGCCACATTAGAAGGATTGACCATTGCTTTTTTAGCAACCATATTTTTAAAATTCACCTTTGTACAAGGTGCCATACTTGGATTTATTATTGCAGCTGTAAGTCCAGCTGTTTTAGTTCCTTCCATGGTAGATTTGATAAATAGAAAAATAGGACAGGATAAAGCTATTCCTCAAATGCTTTTAGTTGGAGCTTCAGCTGATGATACTGTTTCAATAACTTTATTTACAACTTTTTTAGGTATTTATATCTCTGAATCTAGTAGTAAATCTGTATCTATTGCTAATGAGCTTATTTCTATACCAATAACTATACTGATAAGCATATTTATAGCATGGTCACTTTCTTTTTTAACTAAAGATATACTAAAAAGCATTAAGAATAATGGATTAAAAGTTATATTTTCTTTAGTTGTTTGCTTATTAATAAGATCTGTAGAAAATCAATTTCATATAGAAAGCTTTAACTCTTTATTAACTATAATGATTTATGGCTTCTTTTTAAGAACTTATTTAGGCGATTTAGCAAAAAAAATTCAAGATGGAATAAATTTTATATGGAAATACGGTAAATTATATTTATTTGCCTTTGTTGGAATGGCTATAAATCCACATTTAGTTGGAAAATATTTATGAATAGGCATAGTTATGCTTATAATATCTTTATCTATTCGTTCCATTGGAGTGTTAATTTCTTTAATAGGTACTGATTTATCTTTTAAAGAAAGAGTTTTTTGCGTTATAGCTTATTTACCTAAAGCTACAGTTCAATCAGCAAAAGCAGGAATTCCTCTTCAAATGGGTGTTGCTGGTGGAGAAATAATGCAAGCCATAGCCATTTTAAGCGTATTAATAACAGCACCAATTGGAGCCATTGGAATTAAAATTTCTTCATCAAGATTTTTATCTCAAGATTATTCTAGAGAATTATCAGCTTAAAAATAAAAAATATTAGGCAACAAGATGGTCACGGTGTACCCTAACCATTCTGTTGCCTAACTTTTTTTATAACAATTATTCTAATTTTTTATCAAAAAATAATCCAAAGTTTGAAAACCTATTTAATGAATTATTATCTTTTTTTATAAAATCCCATGTTTCCTTGTAGTCTCCTTTAACAGAAAAAATACTATCCTGCATAAAACTTTTAAATTCTAATTCTCTTCCATAATATTCATCTTCAAAATCATACGAATATTTTAATTTCAAATTATCATCTAAATTTTGTTCATTATGAAGCACATGCTCTAAATTACATGAAAAGTAATACATACAATATGGAATGCTAGAAATTTTAGAGTTAGTAGATAATTTATCTAATATGCTTGCTTTTTTCTTATTTCTCTCAATAGTTAAGTCTACTTTATTAGTTAACATACAATCCAATTTATAAATTATATTATCAGTATTATCTAATTTTACAAATTCATCTTCTACGTAAGCTCCATCTGTATCTACTAGATGAATCACTTCTAATATATCTGTTTTCTTAAATTTACTTATACTTAAAAATTTATTTATTTCATCATTTACTTTTGTTATACAGTTTTGAATCGTAGTATTTTTATTTGTTGTTACATCTCCACCAACTATATGAAATTTTATATGATTATTAGAAAGTAATTTAGATAATATTAATGAAAGTGAATTTTTATCTGTAATTCCTTCAACAATGAATAGAATTACTTTTTTACTCTTCATCTAATAATCTCCCTGCCCTTCTAAATGCATAATTTATTTCATAAGTATTAGTTTCCTCGTATACATCTTCTTTTTGCCCACCTAAAGAAATAACTCTTAAATAAAAATCTCTAAGATTATTATTACTCTTTACATTTGCTAATTTTATATATCTATTTTTAGGATTAGTAGTTGTAAATATTATTGATTCTTTATTAAGTTTTTCTAGTGCTCTAAGATTATGCGATGTAAAAATAAATTGTCCCCTAGCATTTTCTTGTAAAACATTTAGAATCTCTCCTAAAAGATATTCAAATATTCCAGCATCTAATTCATCTACAACAAGACATATGTCCCTTTTATTGTACATAGAAATCATAGCACTTAGTATTGAAAGTATTTTCTTTATACCATCTGATTCATATCTAAGTGGAACTTTATTTTCTCCTCTTACAGATACTAATTCTACTTTTATTTTTATATCTCCATTCTCATCAAGTTGCTGTCCATAATCAATAATATCTACTATCATTCCTGGAATAATTGCATTTATAACTATATTTATTTGATTAATTATCTTTTGAAGTAGGATAAAACTATCTTCACTTATAGTTGATGTACCAAATAATGTTGCATAGTCTCCTGAGATAATTCTATTTTCACTTTCTAATCGGAAAGTTAAAGGTAATAATTGATTCATATTAACTACACCTAATTGTTCACTTTTAATAACAAATAAATTTAATTCTGCAAATCTCTTTAAGCTATTTATTATATTAGAAAATATAGTGTTTTTTATGAACCCTTCATTAAATATTTTTATGCTTCTGTCATTAAAAATAAATGATGTTCCTTCTTCTAATGCATACACTTTTGAAACACCTAAATTTACAGCATTGTTTTTATCTACATTTATAATTTCATTATATCTAGCCATAGGCTTTATTATATTTTCATAATCCATATCAAAATCTATTATTTTAGATTTTGGCTTCTTTTTATTATCTAATATTGGTGAAAAGCTTATTGTCTCCTTACTAACTTTAGAATTAATTTTATAATCACCTTTAGTAATTTCTACAGAATAATAAACAAAATATCTTTCATTTAATCTTTCAATTAAAAATATAAATTGTAATACTGCTTTTTGACTTACTGAATTAATTAAATAATTCATATCCTTAGGTAACTTTTCGCCTGAAAGAAGTAATTTTAATATTTCTAATGCATCTACTAATGCAGTTTTTCCCGATCCATTCTGACCATAAATACCCAAAATATCATTTAAATTCATATTTATATTTTTATTAAAATTAACATAACTTTGTAAAGAAACTTTACCATACTCAACATTTTTAAAATTGTTCATAATAATTTCCTGTAAACGAACAACTACATTCTTCATAGTAATTTCCTCCAGAATTATTTTATATTCCATTTATCATTTTACCACATTTATATGGTTAAATGATACAAAATGTTCCTTTTTTAATTTTTATTTTTATTATCGACTATTTTTTATTTATTATACAAAAGAAAAAGCCATAGATTCCTCTATGGCACTATACTATCTCTGCATTAACCTTTATATCATTAATAATTTTAATTATCTTCCTAGCATCATCCATATTATCTTTAAATAAAGTGGTAATACTTCCAACCGTTCTAAATGGATCTTCTTGAAGAATTCTATTATCTTCAATAAATCCATTAGCTACTACATAATCAACTATTAGCTTAACAAAATGAATTTGATTCATATTTAAGTTTTCATTATTTAAGAATTCGGAGAAAGCCTCATTAGCAGCTTGTCTATCTAACCCTACTAATTTTCTTACAAGCTTTCCTACTGGCATATTTCCAAATTCCTTTTCATAGTCAGCATTTGTACCTAACTCATTCCACATTATAGTTTCTAATGTTTCTACATCTTGTTTAGTTAATTTCTTATTATTTCTAAGCTTAAATATAGCTAAGTCATTCTTATGAGCATTTAAGTAATGTTCAACCTTTTTTCTATAGTTTTTAAGATCATTGCTATTATACATAGCTGCATTAGATTCTTCTGCAATAATAAAGTCATCAAAGCTTGTATAGTAAATAGTTTGAGTTTCTCTTTGAAGATACTTTAATAATTCTCTTAAAGCATCACGAACTTCTTCTAATTCAAATATATCAACACTTTCCCAAAACTCTTCTGTTTTAACTTTTTCAATTATATATTTCTTCTCTTGAACTTGAGGAATAGTTCCTAATTTAGAAAGCTCTTCAGCAGTTTGAATAACACTTCTTATTGGTTTATTAGCATTAGCTCCTTGAAGACTTGCAAGTTCAATTGTATACATAACTAAATCAAATCTTTTAGCAAGTTCATCATCTTTAAGTGAATTTATTAATGGTGAAATATTTTGCTTTATTTCATTTACATTAAGACTTCCTAAAGCATTCCAAATTTCTTTATTCTTATATTTATGAACAAAGTTTAGATGCATTCTTACTCTAAAGTTATCTTCATTTAAAGATTCAACACTAGCTAATACATTATCTAATAGTTCTGCTCTATAATTCTTATAATCTTCTTCCTCATACTTAATATCTTGTAACTCTTTTATAAGCTCAACCTTTTTATTAAATATTCTTTCAGTTAAAGATTCACCTAAAGCTCCATCAAATCCTTTTGGATTTGCTCTAAAGAATTCAAAGTTATTACAAAAATCAAATATCAAGAACTCTTCTTTATCTTGACCTAATCCAAGTAAATCTGGACAAAGTCTAGTTCCTCTACCTATCATTTGCCAGAACTTTGATTTACTTCTTACTTTCTTAAAGAAAACAAGATTTAATACTTCAGGAATATCTATTCCTGTATCAAGCATATCTACTGATACTGCTATTTGTGGTAGCTTATCTTTATCAGAAAAATCATCAATTATTGTATCCACATATTTAACGCTATAATCCACAACTTTAGCAAAATCTCCTCCGTATTGTGGATAAATTGTATTAAATCTTTGTACTATAGCTTGAGCATGTCTACTATTTTTAGCAAAGATAATAGTTTTACCTAATTTATCTCCACCTTCAACTCTTAAACCATTATCCATTAATTTATTTAAAACTAAATCTATAGTATCAGCATTAAATAACCATTGATTTATTGCACTATTAGAAATTTCTTTATCTATATTTTCATCATCATCAAAAGTATCTTCAAATTGTTCCTTATCTTCTGGTGATAAATCATCATAATTAATTCCTGACTCCATTATTTTAGATTTAACTTCTAGTGTTTTATAATCTACTAAATAACCATCTTCTACTGCCTTTTCAAGTTCATATGCAAATGTAGGAACTCCACTTTCAAGGTCAAATATGCTATAAGTATTTTTATCTATTTCATCTTTCGGTGTAGCTGTAAGCCCTAATAATAATGCATCAAAGTAATCAAAAATAGCTTTATACTTTTTGTAAATACTTCTATGAGATTCATCTACAATAATTAAATCGAAATGACCTGGAGTAAATAGTTTTTTACCATCTTTTGTTTTAGTATCATCTATAGCATTCATCATCGTAGGATAAGTTGAAAATATCATTCTTGCTTGCTCAGGATTATCTTTACTATCTAACAAATTACATAATGATAAATTAGGTAATAACTTAGAAAAGTTATTTTTTGCTTGTTTAACTAAAGCTGTTCTATCAGCTAAGAATAATATATTTTTAACCCAATTATGTTTTGCAAGTACATCAACTATTGAAATTGCTGTTCTTGTTTTACCTGAGCCTGTTGCCATCACAAGAAGTGTCTTTCTTTGATTTTTACTTAAAGCATCACATACAGAAAGTATTGCTTCCTTTTGATAGTATCTACTAGAAATATCATCATTTATCTTTACATTAGTAAATGGTCTCTTTTCAAATCTTCTATTTACAATTAGTTGTAATTCATCTTTTGTAAAGAAGCCATAAACTCTTCTTGGAGAATAATTATTATAGTCGTCCCAAATATAAGTTTCAAAACCATTCGTATAGAATATTACTGGTCTTTGTTTAAATTCTTTTTCTAAACAATCAGCATATAACTTTGCTTGTTGTTGTCCTGTTTCAGGATCTTTACTTTTTCTTTTAGCTTCTACTATAGCTAAAGGTTTTCCATTAGCTCCATATAAAACATAATCCACAAATCCTGTTTCAGAATTATTTGGCATTCCAGAAACTTCTACTTCTTCTCCAATATCTTTATTAAACTCCCATCCAGCAAGCTTAAGTTCAATATCTATATATCTTTTTCTTGTTTCAAATTCACTAATTTCATCTACATTAAAATCATAGTTTTTAGAATTAGATTTTCTCTTTTCTGTAAGCTCTTTTCTTAGCTCTTCGTTTTGTTTTCTTATTTCTTCAAGCTTCTTATCTTTAGAACTTAACTTTTCATAAAGGTCTTTAAGCTCCTCTGGTCTAGTCCTTTTATCTTCCCCATGCATTAAAAGGTCCTCATTAAAGGGCTCTGCCTTATAATCTCCATAACAATAATCAATCCATGAAACAAACTGATGAAGATTATGAAGAGCAAGTACAGCCTCTTCTCTTTTAATATTAGCATTAGTATGAACAGCCACATTACCAAGCTTAACTATATATTTAATAAGTGGTAATAGCTTATAATCTATTGTTTCAATAAAATTATTATCATGTATTAAGCTTGATAAATTATCTTGATATGGAACATAAAGACTGTCATCAAAGCTATAAATCCATTTAACTGCAAGCTCTAATGCCCTTCTCGTAAGAATAGCAGTAGTTGCAGGACTAACTAATATACTTTTTTCAGCTTCAACACAAGCACTATAAAAACTTTTGAATATATCATTATCTTTTAAAAAGTTAAAATTTCCACTCATTTAATTCACCTTAATATCCTAAAATTGTATTTAATTTAATTATAACATGATTTTATATTCTACGGATTAAAATAAGCCTTCCTTATTTCTACACTTACTTAAGTTATTAAAATATAAATTCAATTTTGATATAAACATAATCAATTTAGTATTATTAACACCTAAAAAACACTATATTTTATAATATATAAATAAATTTGCAGAATAATAAAAAAGAGATATAATATATGACATTAGATAAAAAAAATAATGTATTTTTCTACTGGAATTTATGAATTAGGAATACATGATAATCTCATAGACCAGAATTTAATAGTGGGAAAATATTTGAATTTAGAAATGGTCTTTACTTGGCAGAAAAAAAGATACTTCTATAAATTATGCTCAAAAGGTATTTATAAGAAAACAAACTGAATAATTTAAAAAATAAAATACATTAACAATTTAAAATATAATTAAGTATACTATATAATTATAGGATATAGTAATTATTAGATAAATAAATCTACTACATCCTATTTTATTATTTATAAAGAATTATCTTTTATAGCTTTTACTATACTTGTAGAATTCCAATTTACTCTTATATATTCATCAGAAGTTAATTCAGATGGCATCCTTTCAGCACCTCTTGGTCTTATAACAATTATAGGTTTGCCTTTAGCCTTTGCTATATCGATTTCCTTTTGAATCCACTTTCTATGATTATAATACATCCCAGCAATAATCAATACTACAGATGTTGGTGCTATCTGTCTATTTAACGCTTCTTCTAATTCTTTATTGGTTTTTGTATCTAATGCATCATGCTCAGGAACACTATAGTTCTTATATGAAAAATAAGGATAATTATCTAATAAATTAATTAAATTATAATAATCACTGTTATAATCCCATGCATGACTAATAAATAAATTATATGTTCTCATAATATACTCCCCCCTATTATTAGAAAATAATATTTAGAACTAATATAGCTAAATATATAATTATAAAAATAATTGGTACATTTTTTTCTATCTGCGTAAGCTTTTTATATTTTTTCTTATCTTGTCCTTCTCCTACCAAAAACCACTCATAGTTAAATGGTTGTGTTGGAAGTTGCTTTTCTAATTCATTTATAACCTTAAACTTTGCAGAATTAAGATTTTTATAACTAGTTATTGTTGTTATCCATAGAAATGAAATAATTATCCCAACTATAGCTATTGAAACATCACTCTTTTTAGGTATTATTGCTGATAATGCCAGTATAACTGAATTTAAAGTAATAAATAAATTGTTAACTGTTACTCTACGTTCACTAACTCTATCAGCCATATCAATACAAGTTTTCCATTGCTCCAATATATGAACTTCATAATCTAAGCCATAGTCATCCTTATTTTTAGTATATAAATTTATACTTATTCCCCCTTTATACTTTATTATTTGTATCTTAGAAATAATTATATGGTAATTCATTCCTTAAATTATTTCAATATATTGTATTAGCATTTTTTACCGTTTATCTGCTTTATTCTTATTATCTCTTTATATTTTATTGTTTTTCTAAAAAATACTATATATAGTATAATTCATTTCAATTTATATAAAAAACCACAATATATAGTTTTCATCTTTCTATATATTGTGGTTTATTTTTTACTTTTTAAGATTTTATATTATACGGATACTAATACATTTTTATTGCTTATAATACTATTGATACCTTTAATAATATTTTTTTGATTCTTAAATATTACATCTAATTTATTTTCTAATTTTTTATAGATTTGTCTAATTCTTTATTTTCTTCTCTTTTAATTTGAACCATATTATAACTTATATTCATTATTATATTTTCTTTATATAATAATACATATTAATTAAATAACTCTCCCTTAAATGATTTTTGCATTAGAGAATTAAAATTATCTTCTAATTCTTTCAAACTATTTTCCATTTCAAATTTCAATTTGTCGACTTGTTTAACAAAGTCAGCAAATTGATTTTGAAGTTCTATTGGTGGTAATAAAATCTCTAAGTCATTTATATTTTGTAGACTTAAATTAGCTCTTGCTACTGAAACCTGCATAGATTCATACATCTTCAATGCTTTTGGAGAATTTAAATAAGTTAATAAATACTTATCATTTATAACTCCATCCTTTAATCTTACTAATGCAACTGCTTGATTAATATTTGCCTTAATATCTAAATTAAATTGTGCCGCTCTACCAATAGATGCTCCTACTATATTTATTAAGAAATCCCCACTTTGTAATACAGACCTCTTTTGCTTTTCATTAAATGCATCCATTAAAAATTTTTTCTTTGATAAATCAATATATCCATCTCTAACATTTTCACTTGTTACAAATAGAGTTTGTGTTTCATCATCAACATACTCAATTCCTTGCCAATTAGGTGAAGCTCCTTTAGTAATTAATTTACTTAAATCTTTTAAATAAACTTGTTCAATATTTTTAGGATTTGTTATTGGGTCACCAAACATCTTGATAAATTGTGATTTAACTAATTCATCTAAAGTCTTTATTTGTTCTTTTCTCTTATCTATTAACTCATTAGCCTTATCCATACACTTTACAATTTTCATTTGAATATCTAATTCCGGAACTGGAATCACTGTCTGTTTTAAATACTTGAAGTGTCTACTATATCCATCATTCGGTAATTTAACAGTATTTAAGAAATAATATAAATATTTAATAGATATTTTTTCTTTATTACTCTTAAGCTTTAATAACTTAACTCCATCAGCTCCTAAAAAAATAGGAAAATCTATATATTTAATAATTCTTGTATGGTCTCCAAAAACCAATGCTTCTTCTTTATATATTCCTTCAACTTCATTAGTATATCCAGCAATTTCATTTTTCCCTTGGTCAATAATAGGATATTCTCCATATTCTAAATAAAGCTCTTTCTTTATCTTTATTGCATTTCTAGTATCATCTATTAAAATATCATCAAATTTATATAATTTCCATCCATTCTCTTCTTGAACTTTCATCAACGCCTTATTGTTTTGAAATACATTAAACTCCATACTCTATACCTCAATCATCCTTTCTAATTCATCTAATCCTCTTCTTATCTCATCATCAATATTTTTAATTTTATTAAAAATATTTTTTGGCTTATCATAAACTATTTCTTCATGTTCTATTACTTTATAACTATTTATAGATAAAGTATATTTATTTTTTATAATTTCACTTGCATCTACAAAGAAACTTTTCTCTTTTCTATCTCTATTTAGCTCTGTGCTAAGATTATTAAATCTATGAATAATATCATCTATGTCATTATCATCAATCTTATTTCTATTATCATCCAATGAGTATCCATCAGCTTTCATATCATAGAACCATACATTATCACTTCCACCATTTCCTGTTTTAGTAAATATCATTATTGCTGTAGATACCCCTGATTTTTTTCCAGATTTATTCTTAATTTTAAATATTCCACTCGGCATAGATATTATTGCTTCTAATTTATTCTCATCTACAATTCTCTTTCTAGCTCTTATATATGCTTTTGTTTCATTAAATAAGAATCCATCTGATACTATAACCGCACATCTTCCTCCTAGTTGTAAACAATCAATTAGTTGATTAATAAATAATAGTTGCTTATTTTTACTTTTAGTTTCCTTAAATAAATTTGAAGAAATTTTATCATCATTTTCTTTTCCGCTAAAAGGAATATTGGATATTGCTAATGTATATTTTTGATTTAAATCATTATAATTATCTAAACTATTCTTTCTTTGTATATTAGGAGAATCAAAATTATTAAAACACATATTCATTTTAGCAAATTTACTTAATTTTTTATCTCCTTCATATCCAGTAAATAATTTATTTTTATAATGTTTTAAGTTCTCTTCTTTTAATAATTCATTTTTATAGTTATCTAATATATACCTTTGTGAGTAAACTAAAAAAGCTCCTGTCCCACAGCATAAATCTACAATTTTATCTTCTATTGAAGGTTTAACTAATTTCAATATAAAATCTACTATATGTCTAGGAGTAATAAATTGACCTAAAGCCTGATTAGGCGGTATTTGTATAAGTAAATAATCATAAATTTCACCTACATAATTTCTATATCTATTAAATATTTTTTCAATTTTCTCTATGACATTTGTTAAAATAGCAAGATTATCAAATTTAATTAAATTTGTATCTCTAATATAATCTAAGTATACTTTATATTCTTCTGAACTCTTATTTGTATATATCTTTCTTATATCTTGTAATATTTTATCAATATCCTCAGGATACTTATTTTTAAATCTTGACCATCTAAATTTACCTTCGTCATTATTTTCATTACTATCTTCATAAAAAAAAGGAGTGTATTCTGTCCCTAAAATTGAAGCTGATAACTCTTTTTCTTTTTCCTTTAAATCAATTTCTTTTAATGAAAAAAGAAATGTAATATTTTCTATAATATCAGTAATATTAGAGAAAGCCTCATCATCATATAATTTAACTAAATCATCTACTTCTTTTCTTATTTCCTCATTTAATCCCTTCATACCATACCTTCCATTATTTATTTAATAAGTTAATTAACTCTTTTGCTCCTAACATTATTTTTTCTTCTAATTTATTAAATCTCTCCATTATTTTAATAGGGTCCTCATATTCTACCTCTTCATACTCTATCTCTTTATACTTATTAATAGATAAATCATATCCATTATCTCTAATCTCTTCTACTGATACAAAGAAGCTTTGTTCCGTTCTTTTTCTATCTACTTCTTTATCTAAATTACTAAATCTTTCAACTATATCATTTATATCATTATCTTCAATAGGATTTCTCTTATCATCTAAAGAATATCCATCTGCTTTCATATCATAGAACCAAACTTTATCAGTTCCACCTGTTCCTGTTTTTGTGAATATCATTATTGCTGTTGATACTCCTGCATATGGCTTAAATACACCTGAAGGCATTGATATTATTGCTTCTAGCTTATGATTTTCTACAATTTCTTTTCTTATATCCTTATGACCTTTTGTACTTCCAAATAAAACTCCATCTGGAACTATAGATGCACATCTTCCTCCAGTTTTTAATATTCTTAAGAATAAAGCTAAGAATAGAAGCTCTGTTTTCTTAGTTTTTGTTACCTTTAAAAGGTCCGCTGATACTTGCTCATAATCTAAACTTCCTTTGAAAGGTGGATTTGCAAGAACTAACGAGAACTTATCCTTATCTGTATTTGCTTCTGATAATGAATCCTTATATTCAATATTAGGATTATCAACACCATGAAGCATCATATTCATTGCACCTATTCTAAGCATAGTTCTATCCATATCAAAACCATAGAACATATTATTATTAAAATGCTCTTTTAAACCTTGTACTAAGAATAAATCTGCATGATTTTCTCTTAAATAAGCTTGTGAAGATACTAAAAACCCTGCTGAACCTGCTGCTGGGTCAACTATAACATCTTGTGGTGTTGGCTTCATAAGTTTAACAATCATATCAATAATATGCCTTGGAGTTCTAAACTGACCATTTGTACCTGCTGTTGCTACCTTTGAAAGCAAATATTCATAAAGGTCTCCTTTAGTATCCTTATTTTCATCCATATCAATATTATCAATTCCATCAATAATTTTAGAAAGCATTAATGGTGTAGGAATCTTAAATATTGCATCTCCCATATATTTTGCATAAGCTGAATCCTTATTAGTATGAAGATTCTTTATAAAAGGAAATATCTCATTTGCAACTATTTCATACATAGTTTCAGCTTCAAAATTCTTAAACTTACTCCATCTTAAATTTTGTTTATCTTCCGGAAAAGTTCTATCAAAATCTATTCCTAAAAGAATAGCATCATTTTCTTTAATTATCTCTTTGTCATCTAATCCCTTAATAAATAAAAGATATGTAAACTGTTCTATTACTTCTAATGGATTAGTTATCCCACCAGTCCAAAAAGTTTCCCATATCTTATCTACTTTACTTCTTAACTCACCTGTTATCATATGTAATCCTCCTTAAACTATTTATTTAATAAATCGTTCGCGACCGTTCGCGAACGATTGCGAACGGTCGCATTATTAATCTTCTATTTCTTTATTAATTAGTTCGTATCTAATTTTCGATCCATTTCCAACTCTTCTAATTATATTCAATCTCATTAACTTATTAAATATTTCAACACTTTTTGTTTTACCAAATCCTAAGTTTAATTTACATAGTTTAGTATTAATAAATTTATTTTTGTTTATATAATCTATTACTTTTCTCTCATCAACTGTTAATCCTGCTACTTCAGTAATATTTTTATTATCCTTCGATACATCTAATTCATCATCTTCGATAACCTCAAAATCTCTACTCAAATAATATTTGGTTCCTCTTCCTTCCATGCTAATTGAATATTTTCTAACCCAGAACCAGCACGTTCACCAATACCTAATAAATTAAACATTTTAAAAATATTTTCATTTCTTGGATCACTTATTCCACCTCTTAAGGCTTCTTCTCTTGTTATTCGCAAGCTTCCTGGATTACTTATTTTAAAATAAGTCTTTCCTTTTTCAATAACAATTCCCCTTGGCAATCTATAATCAGCATGTATTAATGAATTTGCAACGGCTTCTCTTACAGCTTCATGAACTCTCGTTTCTTCTTGCCTTATTCCATTTACTAGTTTAAATGGTACATTTAAATCATCTGTAATTTTATTTATTATCTTAAAATAAAAATCATATATATTTCCACTCCAAGTTCCTTCTGATGAAATGATTCTATAATCCCATCTAACATCATCTGACATCTTTTCTCTATAATCTAAAAAGTATTTAGGGAATTCATCTATTATAGCTCTTTCATCACCAAACATTAAAAGCCCTGCCACAGTAATTCCTTCAGTTTTTGTTTTTCTATCCTTTCCATAAGCACCTAATTTATATAAGAATTCTTTGTCATCAAGTGATATCCATGGATGATTAGGTTTTACTGCCCTTAATCTATTTCTAAAAGAATTTATAGTTTCCTTATTTAGGTCCTCTATCTCAAATCCATCTAGTATTAAACTATCTTGTGATTCTTCTAATTGATCTGCAATCATTCTTTGAATTTCTTCCTTAGAACATTTATAATCTCCTGAATGATTTCTTCTGTATGTTCCTGAATGCTTACCTTCATTAAATGGATTTTCTCCTATATATACTGGTCTAGCTCTTCTTTCTGCTTTTGGTACTTCTATAACTATAATATCTTTTTCATCAATATTTTTTAAATATATTGATGAATTATTTAAAATATTTGCACTTACTTTCTTAGAATTATTTAAATTATCCCATAATTCTTTTATTAATTTATCAGCGTTTTCTACGCCTACTGGATAAAAAGCTCCTTTTTTTTCTTTAATTCCTAATAGTATAGCTCCTCCATTAGTATTAGCAAATGCTGAATAACTTTCCCATAAATCCTTTGGTAATCCACCTGCCGCTCCTTTACACTCTATCTCATCATTTTCTATTATTGAATAAATATCTAATTTCATTAATACTCACCTCTTTTCTTACATATAAAAAAGACTTATATACTAATTATAGCCTCATTTTACTACTGTTAAAATATATTTCTTTTTTATTATATTACCATAAAAAACGGAAGCTAAATATAGCTTCCGTAATCAACATTTTCATTTAAATCATTTAATAGATGTTTAATTTCTTGATCCTTGT
>JABLTN010128670.1_pt1 | contig 14625 bp, 18 predicted proteins | sample 7160141 | NCBI WGS metagenome assembly JABLTN01 (sample SAMN14651226, study PRJNA627086) | human gut metagenome | isolation source: feces | host: Homo sapiens | reverse complement strand
TGGGGCGGCACGTGGCGGCGCGTCGACTCGCTCGACGGCTTCGCGTGGCTGCGCACCGACTCGGGCCAGTCGGACAACTTCACCGCGGCCCAATTCCTGGCGGCGCACCCCGTCGGGTGCATCTTCGAGTGGAACAAGGCAACCAATCCGGGGGCGGTCTACGGCGGCACCTGGGTCGAAAGGCCCTCCATGGGCGCATTTCTATACGAAAGGACGGATTAGCATGGCATTCGAGGCTGTGGACGCGTGCTTCGGCACTCCGCACATCTCCAGCGACGACCTGGCGGCGCTCAACGAGGCCACCATCGGCATGAGCGACTGCGTGATGCAGTGGGGCGACGACTTCAAGGCGGTCATGACGAACGCGAACACGTGCCTCGTAGGCACGGGCGTCGGCATGGTCGGCGGCAAGAGGTTCTGGAACCAGGCGGCCGTCAGCCTGACTATCCAGTCGGGCACGCAAGGCCAGAAGCGCAACGACTTGGTCGTTGCCCGCTACGCCAAGACCTCGGAGGGCATCGAGTCCATCACGCCCGTGGTAATCAAGGGCACGCCCGCCACGGGCGCGGCGGCAGACCCCGCGACCACGGCGAACGACCTGAAGCTTTGGCGCATCCCCTTGGACGGCATCAACGCGGGCACGCCCGTGAAGCTCTTCGAGACGGTGCCGACGCTGGCCGAATTGGGAAGCTCGCGCAGGTCGGTAATCAAGTCGGCGCGAGTCGGAAACGGCGGCATGCTGACGCTCGAATGCGCCGAGGACGGCTCTTGGATTTCCCTGCGCGGAACGGCCTTCTGGTCGAAGCACTCAGACGCTTGGGCGAGCATGGTTAAGGTCCCTGGCTACGAGAGCGGCTCCGACTGGTACATCGACACGGGCTTGACCGTGCCGAAGGCCCCTGGCGAGGCCAAGCGCTTCGACGCTTGCGGCTGGCAATGCACGAGCAACACGGTTGCACCGATGTACGTCAACAACTTGTGCATCATCGTCTCCGCAACGGGCAAGGTGTACCTCGGCGAGTGGAGCGCGAGCCAGGGCGCGGCGCAATTCATCGCCGTGCCGAACGGCGGCCGCATGTCGATGAACATCGGCTACTAATCGCGGGATTGAACCGAATCAGGAGACCCAGGCGGGCAATGGCGACGCAGGCCGACAGGGACTACGCCGCGGCAATCAAGGCCGCGATTCGGAAGGAGCAGTCGCCCGCATCGGGCGAGTAGGGAGGAAATGAATGTCATTCGAAATCGTTGACGGCATGACCGGAAGCAAACACATCAGCTCGGACGACCTGTCGGCGCTCAACGAAGCCACCATCGGCGAGGAGAACTGCGTGCTGAGGTACGGAGACAACTTCGACCTGACGATGTCTTCGGCGAACCACGTTACACTCGGCACGGGCGTTGGCATGGTCGGGGGCAAGCGATTCTGGAACCAGGCGCCGACGACGCTGACGATTGAGAGCGGCGGGCAGGGCGTGTTCCGAAACGACATCATCGTGGCGCGCTACTCGCGCACGGCCGAGGGCATCGAGAGCGTCGAGCCCGTGGTAATCAAGGGAACGCCGACGACCGTCCCGCCGTCCGACCCGGAAGTACCGGCGACCGATTTGAAGCTTTGGCGCATCACGCTCAACGGAATCAACATCACGAGCACGAGGGCGCTCTTCAGCGCTGTGACCCCGCTCGCGACGCTCGGGAGCGGGGTGTCGGAAGCTACCGCCGACTCGAATTGGTACGCCGCGTACAAGACCGACGAAATCGACATCCGCGCCCGCCGAATCGGCAGCACGGTCTTCCTGAACGGCAAGATTCGCGCGTACGAGATAAACACCTCGTGGAAGAGCATCACCACGATTCCGTGGTGGGGAAAGCCCGACATCCAGACGTACTTCCCCGGAGCGTCGACCGATGGCAACAACGTCGTGCAGATGAACATCGAGCCCGACGGCGTTCTGTACGCGAAGACGCTGGGCGGCACGGTCAAGGGCGTCACATTCAGCGCATGCTACCCGGGCGTCGCAAAGTAGCGCGACGGCAAAATCGAATCGAGAGACCCCAGGCTGGCAATGGCGACGGAGGTGACCACGGGCCTCGCAGCTAAGGCCGATGCGGGCAGGTGACGCGGTTCCTGGACGTCGGAGAGCTCCGGGCGCGGGACAGGTGGTGCACACTTGTCACGTAGGCTAGAGAAAGGGCAACCAATGGAGGCAATCTACACATTGACCGAGCAGCAGGTCTGGGCCATCGCGGGAGCGGCGTTCATGATGCTGTTCGATTTGGTCAGCGGCTTCGCGGCCGCAGTCATCAACAAGGAGGTCTCGTCTTCCAAGATGCGTGAGGGGCTGGCCCATAAGATGGTGCTCCTGCTGTTCATCGCGCTGTCGCTAGCGATCGAGGTGCTGTCGCTGCACGTGGCCGACTTCGGCTTCGGCGGCGTGACGGTGTACGCGGTGTGCGTGTTTATCATCGTAATGGAAGTCGCGAGCATCTTAGAGAACCTTTGCCGCGCATACCCGGAGCTTCGCGATACAAAGCTGATGCGAATCTTCGAGAACGAGAAGACCCAGGAGAAGGGGGAATAACATGACCGCTATCGAGGAGCGGATCGTCGCGAACGGGCACGGCGCGCTGTCCCCGTCGTACTTCTGCGTGCACACCACGGCCAACACCGGCGCGACGGCCGAGAACCACGCGTCGCTGTGGTCGCGACAGCCAGACTACGCCGTGCACCTGGTGAGCGACTGGGAGAAGTGCCTGCACACGGTGCCGTACGACCGTCTGTGCTGGCAGGTGGGCAACGGCAACGGGTACGTCGAGGGCATTGAGATCTGCGAGGCCGCTGGCCGCGCAGAATTCGAAGCGGGCATCGCCATCGCGGCGAAGGCCGTCGCGGAACGCCTCAAGGCCCACGGCTGGGGAACCGACCGCCTGGTCACGCACAAGTGGTGCGCCGAGAAGTGGGGAGGCTCCGACCACACCGACCCCTATCCGTATTTCGAGAAATGGGGCTACAGCTGGGAGCGGTTCGTCTCCGCCGTGGAATCGGCCATGTCCGGCGGCGAGTGGGTCGAGGACGGCGGCCGCTGGTGGTACAAGCATGCCGACGGCTCGTACACGTCCGACGGCTGGGAGGAGATCGACGGCCGATGGTACCTGTTCGACGCCGACGGCTGGATGCTGACCGGCTGGCAGCAGCGAGGCGGCAGCTGGTACTATCTCAATGAGTCCAACGACGGCAGCTTCGGCGCGATGCTCACCGGCTGGCAGCTCATCGGCGGCAAGTGGTACTACCTCGACGATTCCGGCGCGATGGCCACGGGCTGGAAGTCTGACGGCTCGAAGTGGTACTACATGGACGGCGACGGGGCTATGCAGACGGGCTGGGTGTCCGACGGCGGCAAGTGGTACTGGATGAACCCAGACGGCTCGATGTCGGCCGACGAGGTAAAGGCGGTGGGCGACACGTTCTACGCCTTCGACGAGTCGGGCAAGATGCTCTCCCATGCGCTCAAGGTGCAAGGCGTGGACGCGTAACCAACCCGTCAACAACGGCTCGGCATCGTCGCCGGGCCGTTTCTTTTTGCCCTGAAATCGACGGCGAACTGCATCGCGTCCGTTCGCGAACCGTTCGCGTTCGCGGCGTATCATCGCTCTCATGGACGCTTCGCGCAAAGACATAAGGGCGCGGCTCAAGGCCGTGCCGACCAAAGCCCAGCTGTCGGCGATGCTCGACGCCTCTACCCTCTCCGAAGCCCAGCGCGAGGCCGTCTTCCTGGTCTACGGCATGGGCCGCACCAGGGTTCGGGCGTCGCTCGACATGGGCGTGTCGCTGTCGTGCCTCAACAAACTCATAGCGTCGTCGTATGACAAACTCGGGTGAAACCCGGGAAAAACCAAAGCCCCCAGCCGTGGGATGATTCGGGAAGAAACCGAACCCGCGACAGGGGGCTTTCATATGTTCGGATACCAGCCTTTGCAGCCCTTCGGGGGCAATCCCTACCAAGACCAACTCGCCCGCATGCAGATGCAGCCGCAGAGCGTGACGCGCGTGTCGGGCATCGACTCGGCGCGCCAGCTCCGTTTGCCGCCGAACAGCAGCATGTTCGCGCTCGACTACGACGACCAGCACATCTACGCCGTTTTCACCGACGGCGCGGGCGTGGTTACCGCCAAGCCGTACCTGCTCAAGGCGTGCGACGAGCCGCAGACGGCGGGCGGCTACGTGACGGCCGAGCAGTTCGAGCAGTGGAAGGGGGAAATCGATGAGCGTATTTCCAAGCTACAGCAAGCCGGACCTGGCGGCGATTAGCCAAGCCCTGCGCACGCAGGACCCCGCGAGGGCCAAGGCGCAGGTCGAGGGCATGCTTCAATCGGGGCAGCTCTCCCAGGCCCGCTTCGACCAGCTCGCCAAGCAGGCGAACCAAATCGTGGGCATGCTGAACATCAAGTGACCATCGGCCGATGGGGTAATCGGACCTATACATATAGGAGGACGAAATGGACAACGGAATGAGCCTTTCCGACATCGCTGCGGTCACGCGCGACAACGACGGCTTCGGCGGCGCGAACGGCGCGTGGTGGATTATCATCCTGCTTCTCGCGCTGGGCGGCGGCCTGTGGGGCAATCGCCAGATGCCGAACGGCGAGCCCGTCACCGAGGCGGGGCTGTGCAGCGCGATGAACTTCAGCGACCTGCAGAACGCCGTCGGACGTCTGAGCGACAACGAGAACCTGCACATGATGCAGCTCTCGCAGGGCCTGGCATCCGTGGGCTACGAGAACCTGCGCAACTTCGCCAGCACGCAGCAGACCGTGCAGAACGGCGACTATGCGCTCGCCCAGCAACTCTCGGAGTGCTGCTGCACCACCCAGCGCGCCATCGACGGGGCGAAGTACGAGAACGCCCAGGGCATCGCGGCGGTCAACGCGAACATCAACGAGAAGTTCGCGGCGCTTGAGAAGAACCAGCTTGAGCAGACCATCGCGGCCCAGCAGAACCAAATCAACCAGCTGAACTTGCAGGCGCAGATGTGCGGCGTCGTACGCTACCCGAACGCCACCACGTACAGCGCGGGCGGCAACCCGTTCTTCGGTGCTGGCTGCGGCTGCGGCGCGGCATTCTAAACCGTCAATCTTCGGTTCGTCGGGGGCCTTCATGGCCCCCTCGTCTTAAGGAGCTAGAAAAATGGGTTACAAGACTGTGGGCCGCTTCGTGTACGATAGCGCGACGGCGCAGGCCGTGGCAGAGGGCGGCAACGTCGTTTTCGACAACGCCACTATTTCCAACAACTGCGCCCTGTCGTCTCCTGGCGCGGGCGTCATTCGCATCAAGAAGCCGGGCCTCTACAACGTGTTCTTCAACGCAACCCCAGTGGCAACCGCCGCCGGCGCGGTCGAGTTCGCCATGCGCCACAACGGCGCGGTGGTCCCGGGCGCGAACGGTTCGGTGCAGCTCGCCGCCGTGGGCGACGTGGGAAACGTCGCGTTCATGTCTCCCGTGACCGTCGAGTGCGGGGCGGGCGACACCCTGGCGTTCTTCGCCGACGCGGCAACCAGCGTGACCACGGCCGCCTCCATCGTCGAGAAGGTGGCGTGATGGAGCGCATCGGAGAGCTGGCGCGCATGATCTGCGACGAGGTGCGCGACGCCCGCAAATACGCCAAGCTCGCGCTCAAGGCCAAGGACACCTCGGCGCTGGCGGACGCCCGCGCGTTCGCCGAGATTTCCAACCAGGAGCTGGGGCACGCCGACAAGCTGCACGACATGGTGGTGAACGCCATCGCCCAGGCCAAGCAGGCGGGCAAGGAGCAGCCCGAGGGCATGGAGCGCGTGTGGGATTGGGAGCACGAGCGCATAATCGAGGACACCGCCGAGGTGCGCAACCTGTTGGGCATGCTGAACGCGTAAAGGGGTCGATTTCGGCCCCTTTCTTTCTGAAAAGGTGTCGTTTGGGGTGTCAAACGGGGTGTCGGGCAAAAAGAAAGAGGCCAGGTTTTGCAACCTGACCTCGTGCTTTAGAGTGGTGCGGGTGAAAGGACTTGAACCTTCATGGGGTTGCCCCCATACGGACCTGAACCGTACGCGTCTGCCAATTCCGCCACACCCGCGTGGCTTCTTGCGAAGCGAGTTAGTACTATATCCGAAGCGATTCATGGATGCAAGCACCTTTTTCGAAAAAAAGCGAGATTTTTGGTCTCGGTGCCATGGGGCTGCTTTTTGGAGGCGCTCGTTTTCGCGGGCGTTATCTTCAAAATAAAAATGCCGACACGAGGTCGGCATTTCTTTCGACGGTTGGGGCCTGAGGTGCCCAGTTGGTTCAGAGGCTACTCGTCCTCGTCGTCATCGTCATCGAAGAAGGTGAAATCGTCATCATCGTCTTCGACCTCGCCGCGATCTTTGAACGCTTGGCGGGTGCGCCACTCCATAATCACGCACACCAAAACCGAAATCACGAGGCCCGCAAGCACCAGAATGCCCACGCCAGCGAATGACTCGAAGAAAAAGTGGTACAGCGACTCTATGCTCATGACGATCTTCCTAAGTTTTAGATGAGTAATTGCGCCTTGGCGCATCTGCGATTCTAAACGATTGCGCGCAGAAGTTGGGCGAGACTTGTCCATATTGCAGAGAACCAAACAACCTCGCGGGACGGGACGTGCGTGCAGGGGAATTACGCGCTTGTGACGCTTGGCGTGTTTTTGGACGCATGCGGGCCGTTTTGCGCGGGTGCGTTTGCGTTTTCACTGGGGCTTGACGGATGGCTTGGCGAGTCCGTGCGCGGTCGCGTTCGTGCGCTTTGGCGGTCGGTCGCCGGCGGATTGAGGGGGCCGTTAACGAGCGTGCGCCCGAAGACTGCGGGGCTTTGCGGTACTATAAGCGGTCATTGGTGAAGCAAATGCGTCGCGAAGGGAAAGGTTGGTGGGTTTTGAAGAGACTGGGCGGTGAGATCGAGGTATCGAACCCCCGCAAGCGGGTGAAGCTTGCGCCGGCCGCCGCGTCGCTCGTGACATTTTCTTTTGCGCTTTTGCTTTCAAGTTCGCTGTTGTATGCGGTGCTCTTCCCTGGCTTTTCCATGCCGAGTTCGTATGCGTCTTTTCATGCCGAGAAGAGCAACGCCGCATCGCCTGAGGGCATTATTCGCGCGCTCGTCGGTGGTGGCTCGAGCGAGGTCTCTTCCGTTGACGGGAATGGGCCCTCTTCCGACGTTTCGGCCTCTTCTGCGCTTAAGTTCTCGAGTTTTTTCGCTTCCGCGATTCAATCGACCGAGGCGACCGTCTCGAAGGCTGAATCCGTCAAAACACAAAACCCTTCATCGGACAATCTCTCTTCGGGTGGGGCGTCGGGCGGCTCTGACCAATCGGGCCCGTCGGGCGGAAGCCCTGCTGGCTCAGAAGATTCGGGCGGCGCTGCTAGCGGATCGGGCGGCGGTGCGACGGCGTCGGGCCTTACGGCCGCCGAAGAAAATGAGTTTCACGCGTTTCTCGTTGATCGGTTCAATCAATGCGTGCAGCTTTCTGGTAGCCTGCGCGAGTCTTCGGGGCATTTGCAACACGATGCCGACTTGGGCGATTTCGGGGATGCCGCGCAATGGTATTCCGACATGCTTATTTACGACAACTCAATTGACTCCATGAAGGCAGCGCTCAACAGAAAGATTCCCGTGGCCGAGCGTTCTCGCTATCGCGATTTTTGGAGCGAGATTCAGTACATGGTGAACGATTTGGGCACCATGTCGGCCGCGCTTGTGAATCAGTGGGGAATCGCAAAGCAGTCGGGCTCGGCGAGCGCTGTGGACACCTCTGCGACCTATGCGAGTTACCGCGCGCATGAAGATAGGGCGAGGAGCTTGGCATGAGTGGTTGGCTTTCGGGGCCGCGCGACTCGCGGCCATTGGGGCATTCTGCGATCGATGGGGGCGGTGACCCTTTCAGCGGCGCTCGGGTAGTGAGCGTTGCGCGCTTCGAACCAGCTGCCGGCATGCAGGGCGAAGCGCTCGATTCGTACAAGCGCCGTTTCGGTACGCTCTTCGTCGACGAATCTACGCGCCGTCGCGGCGGCATTGGGTCGGTTGTGTGCGCGACCAATGTGCTTGGCGAGCAGTTCGCGCTGAAAACGCTCGTTATACCCGAGCGCGATGAGCGTGCGAGCGATGCTGAATACGAACGGTATGAAGCAGGTTTGAAAACCGCGTTTCGTCAGGAATTCGAGTGCCACAAGGCAGTTTCGGGCCTCAAGGGATTTCCTCATTTGTATGGGATGGGCGAGGTCGCGGGCACGCCTGCCATCGTTATGGAATGGGTGTGCGGCGAAACGCTCGTGCATGTATGCGACGCCCTTGCGGTTGACGGGGCTGGCCGCATGCCTACACTTGTGGCTGCTCAAATCGGCCGCGACGTGTTTGATCTGCTCGCACACCTTGATTTCCTCGAAGGTGGCTTTGTCCATCGCGACATCTCGCTCGCCAATGTGATGGTTCGCACGTCTCGCCTTTCTCTTGCCGAACAGGTTGAGGAAGGCTTTTTCGACGTGTGCCTTATCGATTTCGGATCGTCGACGCCGGAGGAGATGCAGGGCTCGTCGTTTACGAGAGTCAGTTCTCTTACTCGCAAGGCGACGGCCGATTTTGCGCCGCCCGAGATGCTTACGGAGGATATCGCGGGAATCGATGCGCTGCGCAAATCGCCCAAAATCGATGTGTATGCGACGGCGAGCGTGATATACCGGCTCGCCTGCGGGCGTGCGCCGTTTGACCTGGAGGTGGAAGCCGCGCAGTCTGCGGCCGAATCGGGCGATGCGGCCGATTCGAGAGGCGAAAAAGGTTCGGGAAAAAATGCCGAAGCAACGAAACGCGCGTTCTCTCCGTATCGCGTAAAAACCGAGGCCGCTCCCGCCCGCCCCGTGTTCGCACATGCTGCGGCGGCCGATATCGCCGCCGTGGTTCTCTGCGAGCCGGAGGTGGACAAGGCTCTTCGTCGCGCATGCTCGAATGCGGCGCAAGCCCCGAGTGTCGACGAAGTGCGCGATGTGCTCGCGTTTGTCGATGACCAGCTCGCTTCCGTGCTTTTGGCTTGTCTTTCCGCCGATCAGGGAAAGCGCCCCACGGCGCATGAGGCTTTCAACGCGTTTTCGGCATTTTGCGGTCACTATTTGGAAAACGTTGTGCTTTCGTTTCGGGGCGAACCGCTGATCCCATGCACGTTCGATGGTTCGGGCGCAGGATCGATGCGCGATATGTTTGCCGCGCGATTGGCGGTGCGTATCGCCGCGTGGGCGGCTTCGGTGGCAGTGCTCGTGGTTGTAGCCGTGTCGGCGGCGTATTCGGCGGACGGCATGGAGGCGAGCCTCCTTTTGCCCGGCATGCAATGGCAGGGGGCGCTTGAGCCTTGGATGGTTGCCCTCGCATTGGCTGCGCCCGTTGTGCTCGGAGCTATTTTTCGTGGCCCGAGCCTACATTCGCGAGCTGGCTTCATTCGGGCGAGTTTCGGTGTTGCGGCGGCGAGCGTGGTTGAGGGCTTCGTTTTGTCGAATGCGACGGTGGCTCCGTCGAGCGCGCATGCGAGTTTGGCGGCGGCGCTTTTTGCGGCCGCTGCTGCGGCATGGTGTCCGTTTGTGGCCGATTTCGCGTTGGCGGTAGTATACGGTCCCGCTCGTAAGAAAATGCGGGGAGCCTTGCCGGCGGGTGCGGCGCCTCGAGGCGTGTTTGGCGCTGCGGTAGTGGCGTTGGAAGAACCCCAAGGCGATAGGGCACGCGAAGACGCTTCGGCCAATCAGGAAGATTCGGCCAATCAGAAAGATTCGACTTTAGAAGACCCAAGGAAAGGAGGCGGCCAGAGTGAATAACAACCCTACGCCCTGCGGCGCCCTGTTTGACGTGATGAAAAAGCACGCTAGCATCAGCTACAAAGAGCTTGCGGGCCTTATTCTGTCGAATCGCCCTCTTTCGGATGGTCGCAGCCCCATAAGCCGCGTCGGCGATAGAACGTGGATTTCGCGCTTCATCGTGCATGCGCCGGCGGGATCGCTGCAGGAGCGTTATTTCTGCGATTACGGCGTGGCGGCGCTTCGCGTCATGGCGCGCCTTCGTTCTCGTGCCAATCGTCCCATGCGGGGCAGCGATGTGCTTGTTATGCTTCGCGACCAAGGGATTCCCGAAATGACAGCCGCTCTTTCGCGCATTGGCGAAGATGCGAGTGTCTTGCGCAATGTGTTCGACCGCCTGGTATGCGGGTCGGGCTATTCCGAGGATGAGCGGGCCGATGTGGCCATGGTGCTGTTCATCTCGGCCGGTTGCATGGGAAGCGCTCGCAAGGCGGCCGCGTTTGCGCTTGAGTATGCGCAAACCTCGCACGGGGGTAGGCTCGCAGCCACGCCCGCCATTATGATGCGCGATGATGACGCCGAAGATGCGCGTGAAATAGAGCCGCTTCCTTTGTCGCTCGGCCTTCTTCGCGTCGTTGACGGCTACGTGAAGGGCTCGCCCCATTGGGTCGACCCCGGCAACAAAGAGGTTGAAATTGGTGCGCTTGCCTTGGGCGATGGCGATATCGCCGACGTGGGAGCGGGTGTTTCGGCCCACCACGCGCGTCTCGTGCGCGAAGGTGCGGCCTGGTTTGTGCGCGACCTTGGTTCCACGAACGGCACGGAAATCGTGAGCGGCGCCACGGGCGAGCGCATGGTTGTGCACGAAGGCTCGACGTCGCGGCTGAGCGCGGGCGACCGCCTTGTCCTCGGAGACGATACGGTGTTCATCGTTATTGAGGGAGTGCCAGGGGCGTAAAGCAAATAAACCGAGAGGCGCTGTGCCTGGGCGCCCTTATGGCCGCTTTCGGCCCTCTCTTGTGCAACCTTCGCGCAGGTAGGGCGGCGCGTGGCATGAAGTGTGCGCGTTTGGGCTATACTTTGGCGATATGTTTCTATTGTCCCTCGCGATGCGCGCGGGGCTCAAAGCCACCGAAGGCGGCGCGCCGCGCGCCGCAGCCACTTGAAGGAGTGCCAGGCCATGCTTGATATTCGCTATGTTCGCGATAACCAGGAAGCCGTTGCCCAGGCAATGGCGAACCGCAATTTCCCATGGGATGCCGAGCTGTTCGCGTCGCTCGACGAGCAGCGTCGCGAGGCTATCTCCGCTGAGGAAAGCCTGCAGGCCGAACGCAATGCCGCTTCTAAGGAAATCGGCAAGCTCATGGGCGCTGGCAAAAAGGAAGAGGCCGAAGCTGCCAAGGAGCAGGTTCGCCAGATCAACGAAAAGCTCGCCGAGGCAAGCGCCAAGCGCGAGAAAGTCGACGCCAAGCTCAATGACATTCTGGTGGGATCGCCGAACATTCCGTGCGACGCCACTCCGGTGGGCAAAGACGAAAGCGAAAACCCCGAGCGCCGTCGCTGGGGTACGCCGCGCGAGTTCGATTTCGATTTCAAGCCCCATTGGGATCTTGGCACCGATTTGGACATCCTCGATTTCGATCGAGGCAATAAGCTTTCGGGCAGCCGTTTCACGGTGCTCGGCGGCGCAGGCGCTCGTCTTGAGCGCGCGCTCATCAACTATTTCCTCGATACGCACACGTCCCGCGGTTTCAAAGAATGGTGGCCGCCTATCGTCGTGAAGCGTCAGACCATGTTCGGTACGGGCCAGCTTCCCAAGTTCGAAGACGACGCGTATCACGTTTCCGGCGACAACTTCCTTATCCCCACCGCTGAAGTCGTGCTTACCAACCTGCATGCGGGCGAAGTGCTCGATGCTGCCGATTTGCCGAAGTGGTACACCGCGTTCACGCCGTGCTTCCGCGAAGAGGCTGGCTCTGCCGGCCGCGACACGCGAGGCATCATTCGCCAACACGAGTTCGACAAGGTCGAGATGGTGAAGTTTGCCACGCCCGAAGATTCCGATGCCCAGCTCGAGAGTATGACCGCCGAAGCCGAATATCTGCTGCAGCAGCTCGAGCTGCCCTACCGCGTTATTTCTCTGTGCACGGGCGACCTGGGCTTTTCCGCGCGCCAGACCTACGACGTTGAGGTGTGGCTGCCCAGCTACAACGCATACAAAGAAATTTCCAGCTGCTCGAACTGCGGCGACTTCCAGGCGCGCCGCGCAAACATCAAGTATCGCGACCCCGCGAACTTCAAGGGTACGCGCTACGTTCACACGCTGAACGGCTCGGGCTTGCCCGCGGGCCGCACGATGGCCGCCATTCTGGAGAACTACCAGCAGGCCGACGGCTCCATCAAGGTGCCTGATGTGCTCGTTCCCTACATGGGCGGCATGGAATACATCAAGGCCGAAGCGTAAAAACGCAAAGGCATACGAATGACCGAACCCCTTCGCGATGACACACGGGGCGCTGCGGCGCCCCCACCGCCTCCTCCGCCGAAATACGCGCCGGAGTCGTTTGACCCTGCGCCCAGTGAGGAACTTCGGCAGGAAAGTGGAAGCGCGCGAGGCTCAGCTGCGTCGCGCGCGAAGCTCAAGGCAAAGGGAAAGGCTCGCGGAGGCAAACGCGTGGTTACCGCTTCTACGATCGTTGCCCTGGTTGCCGCATGCATCGTTGTCGCCGCCTTGATTTTCGCGTTGTGGGCGATTGGTTTTGCGCAGAAGTCTCCCCTCGACACCCGTCTGGGTGATGCATTGTCGCAAAATTCGTCGAGTGCGCGTTCGTCTTCGTCTGACGAAGCCACGAAAAACGACGAGGCGAAGCGAGCGACGGCCGATGCGCAGCAGGCTCTCAACGCGCTTGCCGCCGACGAGGATAGCCGGTTCCTCGATTGCGTGCAGGAATTCGTGGACGCATACGATTCCGTCGTTGACGAGAGGAGCTACTCGCTCGCCGATTTGGATATCGACGCCTCCGATTTGGCTCCGCGTTTGCGCTCGGAGTTCGAATGCAAAGTCGTCCAAGCTGATGTATACAACGGCATGGCTTGGGTCGATATCGATGTGACCTCGAAAAACATAGCGAGCGCGGTTGATTCGTTCGCTCGCGAGGTGGCGGGCGATGCCTTGTCGTATGACGATGAGGATGCTTATCGCGCACATTTGAAAGAAGCGCTGCTCGATTCAATCGACAAGCAAAAGCCGCGCACGGTGCGCGTGCTGCTTACGCTCGAGCAGGGCGATGATGGGTGGCAAGTTTCGCAAAGCGATGTGGAATCGCTGCTCGGTTCGGCATGGGGTTCACAGTGAATTTTAAGAAAGGGCTGCAGTAGGAATGGCCAAGTCTCGCTCGAACGATCCTCATGTGCGCCCTTCCGTGCGTCAGCCCGTTTCGCAGTCCGCAAAAGAATTTCTTGAACCAGCTGATTCGTTTGACCTGGGGGACGATGTCTCCAGTGCTGAGGCGGCTGCAGGAGAGTGGCTTGGCCGTAAGGTCGCGGCGAAATCGCGCAAGAAAAAATCGCTGAAAGAAAAAACCGCCCGTGGCTCGGTCGCGGCTGCGGAGACGAAGGAATCGGCGCCTGCGCAGAAAGCTCCTGTCGCACACGATGCGGCGTTTCCGCCGAGTGGGGCCGAGTCGGGCCGTGCCGGCGCGTCGTCTTCGCCTGGTGCAGATGCCCTCTCGAATTCCGCATCGGATGAGACATGCCTCTCCGATGCGGGCTCGTCGACGCGCAATCGTCCTTCGCGCAGGGGGTCAGTGGCAAAGCCCCGCTCTTCGGAGCATCGCAATCGCATTCTTAGGATCGTTGCCGTATGCCTTGCGGCAGTGCTTGTCGCATGTGCTGCCGTGGCCGCATTCTGGGCATGGGATACGTGGCTTCGCTTTGACGATTCGGCCGATATTCAGGGCGAATGGCTTACCGCCAACGGCACCGCACTTGTGGTCATCGATGCCGAAGAAATACATATGCCCGATTCGGTCGATTTCAAATACACCCTTGATACGAACGATAAAACGATTTCTTACACGTTCGTCGACCTTACGGGTGGCGGCTCATACGAGTTTTCGCGAGATCGCGCGACGCTCACTATCACGGAGTCCGACGGGTCTCAAACGGTGTTCCAGAAATATTCCAACTCGACCGACGGAGAACCTCGCGTGCTTTCGGCCGATGAGGCGGCGGCTCTTATGAATGCTGGTCAAAGCCAGGAAAATGCCACTGCTCAAGGTTCTGGCGATTCAAGCGAAGCCAAGGGTGAAGTATCGGCTGAAACTTCCGGTGAAGCAGCTAGTGATTCGGCCGCGCAAACCGAAACGACCGGTGGGTCGGCATCTGCTGCCTCTTCGGCCCCTGCGTTAGATGAAGAGGAGAGTGCCAAAATCGCCGAAGCGCTTAACTCGAGCTCGGGCGATTTGTCTCCTGGGTCGAATGCCGTGCAGCCTGGCGCGATGGGCGCGGCTGCAGGAGCGTAGCCTTGTTCCTTCAACGAAAGCCGCCTGAATCTGCCAAAGCGCCCGAAGCTTTTCGGTGGGCGTGCCGAATCGTGGACATTGAGGTTCGACCTGACCGTATGATTGCTTATGTGGAAGTATCCGATGAGCGATTCTGCTTTGCTACGCCGGCGCTCATTGCCGACCTTTTGCCGCGTTTTCCGAATATTCTGTCGCACACGTGCGTGAATGAGCGTGGCGAAACGTTTATGAGCGTGGCCGCAAACACGTCGATTCCCCATGTGCTCGAGCATTTGGTTATTGA
>JABLTN010002287.1_pt1 | contig 14641 bp, 7 predicted proteins | sample 7160141 | NCBI WGS metagenome assembly JABLTN01 (sample SAMN14651226, study PRJNA627086) | human gut metagenome | isolation source: feces | host: Homo sapiens | reverse complement strand
GCCTACCGGCTCAGCGCACCGGGCCTCGGCAAGGAGGTGGGCGCCAATCTGGGGCTGCTCACCAGCTTCTATCAGGGACTGTTTCTGGCTCCCACGGTGGTGGCCTCCTCTGTAAAGGGCGCTATCTTTACAGCTGGATGCTATGAGGCTCTGGGCTTCCGTGTGATTCCCGGCAGCCGAGAGGTGCGCCGGGACATCATTCAGGCGGTGGAACTGGGCAGCCGGGAGGCCATGTGTGCCTTCTGCAAGGGCATTCAGGCCGCCGCACCGGTGGACAGCTATGTGACCCCGGAGCCGTGGGCCATGCCCGGCTACGACAGCGACGTTATCATGGCCGCCGGAGCCTTCGTGCAGGGGGCCTCCATCGAGCTCTCCGCCGACGGCCCCATCCGTCCCCCCTACGCTGTGTATTTTCAGGGTGGCCTGACGTGGTATCACGCCAAGCTGGGGGTCCTCATGAGCCTGCAAAAGCTCCATGATGCCGGACTTTTGCCTAATTTGTAAGCATCCCCTGTCCTGCACGGCAGCCAGAAGAAACACAGCCCCGGACGCTTCGGCGTCCGGGGCTGTATGTTACTCACATCCACATCTCAAACAGCCGCAGCAGGGTACTCAAAAGCTTGCGGTACCACGGGCGGCTCTTCCACTCCTGATACGTCACCCGGCGGGAACGGTCCGTGATACGCTGGATATCCTCCGCCAGCCCCTCAATGGCCGGTACGCCGTAGAGTACCGTACCGCACTCAAAGTGCAGCTGGAAGCTGCGGTAGTCCATGTTCACAGACCCCACAAAGGCCGCCTCGCCGTCTGACAGCACGGTCTTGCCGTGGAGCAGACCCGGCTCGTAGATGTAAATTTTCACACGATGCACCAGCAGCTCACCATAGTGGCTCTGGGCCGCCAGATAGGCGAACTTGTGGTCCGGTATTCCCGGCAGCAGCAGCCGCACATCCACGCCGCTGTCCCCGGCAGAGCACAGGGCCTGCCGCATGGGCTCATCAATGGCCAGATACGGCGTGGTGATATGGACGGAGCGGCGGGCGTTGTTGATGAGGTGCAGGAACACGTCCTCCGCCGTGGAGATGGGATTGTTGTCCGGCCCGTCCACAAAGGGCTGGCAGAAGCCCGCCGCCTCCCGGTGGTCGTGGGGGCGGTAGTAGTCCCGCTCCTGCATCAGCTGTCCGCCGTTGCGCTGCCACATATGAAGGAACTCCCGTGTCAGGCCCCATGCGCCGGGGCCGTCCAGCCGGATGCCGCAGTCCTTCCAATAGCCGAAACGGACGGTAAGGTTGGCGTATTCGTCTGCCACGTTGGCTCCGCCGGTGTAGGCCGTGCTGCCGTCGATGCAGACGATCTTCCGATGATCCCGATAGTTGAAGTACAGGCGGTTGACGTAGTGGTGGACCGGGTTAAAGACCTGTACCTCTACCCCGCTCTCCCGCAGGGCCTCGATCTGTTCGGCGGGAAGGCGCATCATGCTGCCGAAGTCATCGAAGATAATCTTGACCTCCACACCTTCCGCCGCCTTCCGGCGGAAGATCTCCTCCATGCGGTCCCATATCTGTCCCTGCGCAATGATGAAGAACTCCAGAAAGATGAAATGCTCCGCCTGCTCCAGCTTCTCCAGCATATCCTGTAAAAATACCTCGCCGGTGGGCAGATACGTTGTCTCCGTATCACCGTAAAGGAGATATCCTTGACGGCTCAGATAGACACTGAGCCGCTCCCACTGGGGGAATTTTCGCCGCAGCTTCTCCATTTGGATGCGGTGGGCGGCCTGTTGGGCTTCCGGCTCCTCCGGCATGGGCAGCTTTTTCAGGTCCAGCCGCTTTTGCTGCCGGTCACCGTTCCAGAGAAAGTATAGAATGAGTCCCACCACCGGCACCGTCAGAACGAGGAAGATCCAGCCGAACTTATAGCTGGTGCCGTCGGTGCGGTTATAGATCCGCACGGCGTAACCGAAGGCCGCCAGCTCCAGCACCGTGTAGATGATGGCAGCCCGCTGGCGCAGCTCCGTGCTGAGAAAGAATGCCAAAGCGATCTGCCCCAGCAGCAGCGCCGCCACGAAAACCAGCCGCAGCGCCGCCGAGATACGACGTTCCGTTTTCTGTTGTACCTGATGCGTTTTCAACGGGTCACCTCCTGTTCCCTTTGGGATACCACGCAGAGCTGTCCGCCAAAGTGGACAGCTCTGCTTTTTTGCTTATTTTCGATTGCGGAGCAGATCCTGCTGGATGTTCCACAGCCTGTCGGACAGGTCCACATAGTAGCTGTGAGGATTGTCGAAGCGCTTCACCTCGTCCCACAGGGTGTCCACCTGCTGGCGGCAGTAGGCCTGAATTTCCGGCAGGCTGGGGCTGTCGTACACCCGCTTGCCCCCCAGAAACACCGGCACCAGCAGAGGCCGGGCGGTGAAGTTATACACCGTCTTTTTCTTCCATGTGGCGCTGGGGTCGAAGATCTCCAGATCCTTGGTGTCGTCCAACGTCTCGTCATAGACGGTGATGTAGTCGGCGATGGCCTTGCCGGTGTCGTTGCCGTAGAACCGGTAGACCTTCTTGAAGTGGGGAATGGTGATCTTCTCCACGTTCTCGCTGATCTTGATCTTGGGGGTGATGTTCCCCTGTTGATCCTCCACGGCCGCCAGCTTATACACGCCGCCGAACACCGGCTCGGACTTGGCGGTAATCATCCGCTCGCCCACGCCGAAGAGGTCGATCTTGGCATCCTGCAGCAGCAGATCCTGGATCAGGTACTCATCCAGAGAGTTGGATACGGAGATCTGGCACTCCGTCCAGCCCGCCTCGTCCAGCATCTTCCGGGCCTTCCGGGTCAGATAGGCCATGTCGCCGGAATCCAGTCGGATGCCGCACTTGGTGATGCCCATGGGCTTAAGCACCTCGTTAAAGGCCCGGATGGCGTTGGGGACACCGGACTTCAGGGTATTGTAGGTATCCACCAGCAGCGTGGCGTTGTGGGGATAGATCTGGCAGTAGGTCTTGAAGGCGTCATACTCCGAATCGAACATCTGCACCCACGCATGGGCCATGGTGCCGCCGGCGGGAACGCCGTAGATCTGGTCAGAGATGGTGCAGGCCGTACCGGCGACACCGCCGATGTAGGCGGCACGGGCGCCGATGATGGCGGCATCCGCCCCCTGCGCCCGGCGGGAGCCGAACTCCAGCACCGTGCGGCCACGGGCGGCACGGGCGATGCGGTTGGCCTTGGTGGCGATCAGGCTCTGGTGGTTGATGGTCAGCAGCGTGAAGGTCTCGATGAGCTGGGCCTCGATGGCCTTGGCCCGGACGATGACCATGGGCTCACGGGGAAACACCGGGGTTCCCTCCGGCATGGCGTAGATGTCGCCGGTGAAATGGAAGTCCTCCAGATAGGACAGAAATTCCTCACTGAAAAGGTTCCGGCCCCGCAGATAGGCGATGTCCTCCGGAGAGAAGTGCAGATTCTCAATATAATCAATCAGCTGCTCCAGACCAGCGGCGATGGCAAAGCCGCCGCCATCCGGCACCCGGCGGAAAAAGACGTCAAAGTAGGTGATATGATCCTTGTAACCGCTTTCAAAGTAGCCATTGCCCATGGTCAACTCGTAAAAGTCGCAGAGCATGGTCATGTTCAGCTTTTCCTCAGTTTTCATTTTCATACCTCAAGTAAAATTTTTTGGGTGTGCTACACACTATTATACTATCATTCCCCGAAACAGGCAATCCTTTTCCGCATTTTTCTCCCCGCTCCTCCCCTTTTCGTCGGTTTTTCCCGGACATTTCGATAAAATCTTTGTATCAGGGGTTGACAAAACAGTCTCTTCTTGCTATCATGAGAAATTGTAGAGTTCTCTTACAAGTTCATACCTTATCAAGAGTGGCGGAGGGATCGGCCCGATGAAGCCACGGCAACCTGCGAAGCAAGGTGCCAAATCCGGCGTATGCTGAGTGCGGAAGTGATAGTCCCGCATTCGTCCTTCGACAGATGAGGAGCGTTATTCTAACACGATCCGTCGAATGGCGGAGCGTGTTTTTTCATGCTCCGGTCAACCTGAGAGAGCTTTCACCCGTATGGAAAATATTTTATAAAGGAGCATGGAAAAGCTATGGCAAAGAGACTGTTTACCTCGGAATCCGTGACGGAGGGACATCCCGACAAAATCTGCGACCAGATCAGCGATGCGATTCTGGACGCCATCATGGAGAAGGACCCCAATGGCCGTGTGGCCTGCGAGACCTGCGTGTCCACGGGCCTGATCCACATCATGGGCGAGATCACCACCCACTGCTACGTGGATATCCCCAAGATCGCCCGTCAAGTGGTGCTGGATATCGGCTATGACCGGGCCAAGTACGGCTTCGACGGCCACACCTGCGCCGTTATCACCAACATCGACGAGCAGTCCGGCGATATCGCCATGGGCGTGGACAAGAGTCTGGAGGCCAAGGAGTCCGGTGACAGTGCGCTGGACAACGGCGCCGGCGATCAGGGCATGATGTTCGGCTACGCCTGCGACGAGACGCCGGAGCTGATGCCGCTGGCGATCTCCCTGGCCCAGAAGATGGCCAAGCGCCTGACGCAGGTCCGTAAGGAAAAGCTGGTGGATTACCTGCGCCCCGACGGCAAGACGCAGGTGACGGTGGAGTATGACGAGAATGGCAAGCCCACCCGTGTGGATGCCGTGGTGGTCTCCACCCAGCATGCCGCCGAGGCATCTCTGGATCAGATCCGCCGGGATATGATCGAACTGGTCATCAAGCCCACGGTTCCCGCTGAGCTGATGGACGAGAACACCAAGATCTACGTCAATCCCACAGGCCGCTTCGTCATTGGTGGCCCTCAGGGTGACAGCGGTCTCACCGGCCGGAAGATCATCGTGGATACCTACGGCGGCAGCGCCCCCCACGGCGGCGGTGCTTTCTCCGGCAAGGACCCCACCAAGGTGGACCGCAGCGCCGCTTACGCCGCCCGGTATGTGGCTAAGAACGTGGTGGCGGCAGGTCTGGCCACCAAGTGCCAGGTGCAGCTGGCCTACGCCATCGGCGTGGCCCGTCCTGTCAGCGTGCTGGTGGAGACCTTCGGCACCGGCGTGGTGTCCGATGAAAAGCTGGAGGAGGCTGTGGAGAAGGTCTTTGACCTGCGCCCCACCGCCATCATCCGGGATTTGGATCTGCGCAGACCCATCTACCGCCAGCTGGCGGCCTATGGCCACATGGGCCGTGAGGATCTGGGCGTGCGCTGGGAGGCTACCGACCGTGTGGTGGCTCTGAAGGCCGCTCTGAACGGCTGATTTCCCCCTTGCAAGACCGGAGAAAATCTGATATAGTAAGGGTACGCCGCCCGTGATCGGGCGGCGTACCCCCTCCCCTATCCGGGTATGGCGGAGTTGGTACCGTGCCACATTGGGAGCGCCGTGGCGGTATCCGGGATAGGGTGAGGCGAAACGCCGCAAAGCCTTGCGACACCTGCGTTTGCGGGATTTCCACCGATTGCCGAAAACGGCACAAAAGCGGCTTTGACCACAGGAATGACCACAGACAGAAAAAACTTTATTTTTACCCCTCGCCGTGGTATCATGGCAGAAAAGTGAATAACCGGGTGTGGCTCAACTGGTAGGGCGCGACATTTGGGAGTGCCGTGGCGGTATCCGGAACAGGGCAAGGCGAAACGCCGCAAAGCCTTGCAACACCTGCGTTTGCAGGATTTCTCCCGGTTGCTGAAAGCGGCATAAAAGCGGCTTTGACCACATAAATGACCACAGACAGAAAAAACTTTATTTTTACCCCTCGCCGTGGTATCATGGCAGAAATTGAATATCCGGGTGTGGCTCAACTGGTAGGGCGCGACATTTGGGATGTCGAGGTTGGGTGTTCAAGTCACCTCACTCGGACCAAAACCCCTCTGAAATCGTTGATTTCAGAGGGTTTTTTCTTATTCTTTGTCTATTGCGGCGCAGGATTTGAGCTGCCTTACGCTTTCAGCTTATACAGTCGATTCCCTTGGCCTGCCTCCACGACGACGATACCTTCATCGGCAAGCTGCTGTAAGAGGGATTCCGTGCGGCTCAAGCTGGTGCCCAGGGATTTGGAGAGTGCAAACAGGTCGCTGGTGGGGTGATCTGTGAGATAGTCGATCAGCAGTTGGCGCTGGGATAATGCGCTCAGGGGGACTTGCTTTCCGGCGGCTGCATTTTCTGCGCCGCTGTGGCCTGTCATATACAGCGTAAGGGAGACGCGATCCGGCGAGCAACTCTCCGAGAAAACCGGCTCCGGCCAGCCTTCGGATTTCCAAATACGGTACAGATTGGGGATGCCGCCGCCGGTGTATTCGCCTACATCCACGAAGCGGAACATCCGGGCCATTGCGGGGTTTCGCGGGTCGGACACGCCGCCGCTTTTGGCGGTGTCAAGAGGCACACGGAAGCTGCCAGGGTTGGAGAGGGTGATTTTTTGATAGCCCTTGCTGACGATGATGCCGCCGCTGCCATGATAATCCGCATTAACAAGGCAGTTGGCCAGCACTTCACGCAGAGCTTGACGGGCGGGCTTTTTCGCGTTCTGTTGCAGTTTGTTATAAGCCCAGTAGTAGAATTCATAGACATTGCCGCTCCAAGGGGCTTCTTCCCAGTTGCCTTTCGTATCAAGCTGCTCACGGTAGGTTATGGCATAATTAGGATATTTACAGAGAATGTCTTGGTGATTGCCGAACATCAGCAGTCCGGCGAAAGTCGGGTGCAGTAAGCCGCCGTCATCGCCTATGGCATCAATTTTTTGCAGGAATGCTGTGTCGTCCAAGCTCTCCCACATGTGTCTGGGGCGGTACAGCTTCATTCCTTGCCGGAAGCTGCGCACGCTCTCGGAGTTGAGGGCTTCAAGTCCCATGCTGCGCACCAAGTGCATATCCGGCGACCGGACAGTCGCATCCCGCACCATGGCCTGATACTCCTCGTATGTACAGCGGTAATCACCCTCGCCGTTTCGGCGATAGGTGTTGCGGGTGTCATTGTCAACATACACCGGCTTGTAGGCCCGATCCGCACGGGGGACTGTGATAACGACGATGTGGTCGCCGCCAACCTCTTCCACATACACATCTTTTTCGGCCAGGATATTGACACTGACTTTCATGGGATCGTTGATGATGTGCCAAAATTCACGGATCAAACCGTCGGGATCAGGCAGATCTACGGAATCGAAGGTCTTGTCCGCCGTCTCGATAACGCCCAGCAGGATAATGCCGCCCAGCGTGTTAGCGAAGGCGGAGTAGGTCTCCCAAATGCTCTTGGGCAGACCGCCCAGGGCCTTTTTGGCCTCTATGCGGTTGTTCTCCCGGTATTGCTCCAGGCGACTGAAATCAAGCATGGATGCCACCTCCCTTGGAGGATATTTTAGCATATTGGGGGCAGGATGGCAATGCGAAGCGATATTACATCTTGTCGCCATAAGATAAATAGTGGAAATGCTCTCCATTAAATGGTATAATAATTCCGCAAGCCATTTACAAGGAGGGTGCTGCTGTGGACTTTTGGAGCAGAATGCTGTCGGGCATTGCAGATACGATCCTGCCAAAAGATTTAGAGGAGGATGCGCTCCTTTTGCAGATGGAGGAAGCTCTGCGGGAGGAAAAGGAACTGTGGCGCGCACGGCAGAATTTCCTTGAGCCTGGCGTGGCTCGGAGCTTTCAGAACAAATGGCGGTCAGCATATTACTCTGCAAAGAAGAAAAGCACCGGCATACGATTCTCCCTTGGCCTGTCTGGGCGAAAGCTTCGCAGCCTGGCACCGCAATTTATCGAGACCTATGAGCGCCTTCCCTCCAAGCTGCAAGCGTTTAACGAGCAGCAGGCAAATCAAAAGGTCGCCTATGCGGCAACGCTGATCTTGCCCGTGGAAGGGAAGATGCTGGATGACCAGCAAATGCGGTGCATCACGAAGGAGATCCGCAATCACCTTGTCCTTGCTGGCGCTGGCACGGGGAAGACCACCACCATCGTCGGCTATGTCAAATATCTGCTGAAAAGAAAGATATGCATGCCGGATGAGATTCTGGTTTTGTCGTTTACCAATGCGTCTGCCGCAGAAATGAGTGAGCGGCTGCAAAAGGAGATAGGAAGGCCGATTACCGCACAGACATTCCACAAGCTGGGACTGGATATTATCACGGCTGCGCAGGGGAAAAAGCCAAATATCTACTCCGCAGATATTCGTCAATTTGTCCGGAAGCAGTTGGACACACTGACCCAGGACCCCGCTTATTTAAGAAAGCTATGCGAATATCTGACTTATAACGGAGCGGAGCAGAAAACGGAATTTGACTTTCAAACGGAGAAGGAATACCGCTCTTACCTGCAATACAACCCGCCTGTGACCCTCAAAAAGGAAACGGTAAAAAGCTATGGCGAGTTGGATATTGCTAATTTTCTTACACAAAACGGAATTACATATGTGTATGAGCAGGAATATCCCGTCGACACAAGAACTTCCCAATTCGGACAGTATCGCCCTGATTTTTACCTGCCTAACTTTGACCTGTATATAGAGTATTTCGGCATCAATAGGCAAGGGGAGGTTCCTCCCTATTTTTCGAGGAAAGACGGACTGTCGGCGACGCAAGCCTATCAAGAGGGCATCGCATGGAAGCGGGAGCTGCATCGAAAAAACGGGACGCGCATGATCGAGCTCTATGCGTATGAAAAGCTTGAGGAGCAGCTTTTGACCAAATTGGAGGAGCGTCTGAAAAAGGCTGGTGTGGTCTTTGTGCCTATGTCTCCCCAGGAAATGTGGGCGGAGATCAGCGGAACCCAGAACCAAAAGCTGGATCGGGTGGCGGAATTGTTTGGAACAGTTATTACCCTGACAAAGAATAATGACTGCTCGCTGGAGGAAGTGCATGGCAGAAACCGTAGTCTAAAAAATTTGCCCAGCATTGATGCGGTGATAGATATGATCGAGCCAATTTACAGCAGCTACCAGTCGATGCTGCGCGAACGCAATGAGATCGATTTCAACGACATGATCAATATGGCGTCCGCGTATGTCCAAAGCGGGCAGTATGGCCACCCATATCGCTATGTGATTGTTGACGAGTATCAGGATATCTCCCAGGCGCGCTACCGTCTGCTGGAGGCAATGCGCCAGCAAAAGGACTATAATCTTTTCTGCGTAGGGGACGACTGGCAGAGCATTTACCGCTTTAACGGCAGCGATATTGGCTTTATCCTCAACTTTGAAAAATACTGGGGTGCCTCGGCCATTAGCCGCATTGAAACAACCTATCGGTTTCCGCAGAGCTTGATCTCCGTCAGCAGCGGCTTTATTATGAAAAACCCCGAGCAAAATCAGAAGCAGCTGCGCAGCGCCGTTGAGGATCGGGGCTTTTCTATGGAGAAGATCACAGGGTATACGGAGTCCTACGCAGTGGAATTTCTTGCCGAAAGGCTGCGGGAACTGCCTGAGAAGAGCTCGGTACTGTTCCTGGGAAGATACCGATTTGATATAAAAATGCTGGATGGGCACAGTCGATTTTCCTATCAGTACAACGCTGCCCTGGGGCGGACGGAGGTGTCCTTTGCCAGGCGCACCGACTTGCAGATCTCCTTTATGACAGCTCATGGATCCAAGGGCCTGCAGGCGGACTATGTATTTCTGCTGAACACCAAGGCATACGGCATGGGATTCCCCAGCCAAATCGCCGATGCCCCTATTTTGCAGCTGCTTCTCGATAATTGTGACCACTATCCCTTTGCCGAAGAACGCCGCCTGTTTTATGTAGCAATGACGAGGGCGAAGAAGAAGGTGTGGCTTGTCACGCTAAAAGGAAACGAATCGGTTTTCGTGAAGGAAATTGATGAAGTGTACGGAGAAGCTATGCACCGGGAGCAATATGCCTGCCCCCTGTGCGGCGGCCGGCTGGTGCGAAGGAGTGGCCCATACGGGGAATTCTTCGGCTGCTCAAACTACAAAACCAGCGGATGCCGCTACATAAGAAATATAGGCAAAAGCAAAGGTCAGCGGACGGACAAGTAAGTTTTGACTGCTGCGGCGCACTTGTATGGATGGGACTGAATTTCCATCGAACAAAACACAACCAAGGGTTTCTGACGCCGGTAGTTAGCGTTAAAAATCCTTGGTTGCTGTTGGTTATTGGGAACTTTTCATTTTTGCCCTGCGCAAGGACTTTCACTGCTGCAATGCGCAGCTCTGTGTGAAGTGTTTTGCGACTTGGGAGGTGATTAAACGGTTAGCCTACGCTTAAATTCCTGTTCGCATAGGTGCATTCTTGTGGAAAATTCGGCATAGTTCGGGACATTCATGGGGATTCTCAGGCCGCACTTGGTAACGCTGATGTCATTGCGTGGAGCGACATTTTTTTCGTAGGTTGAGCCACAATTCATCCATAATTTCAAATCGTCAAAGCTTTCTGCCTCGGGGTAGATATAGTACCCGGTCTTGGCATCAAAACGGAACATATAGGCAAGCAGTTGTAAATAGTCCCGGTTGCCAATGTTTTCAAGGGGCTTATACTTGGCGTCGGCAATGATCCGCGGTTGGCTATTTCGGCTGATGAAGTCAGGATAGATAAGCCCGACATTTCCATCGAACAGCCGCTGCGCACCTTTACCGCCTTTATTCATTGGGTGATAGAAGGCATCTCCGATAAGTGAGTGGATATACTCCTCCCACAGCCATGTGCCGTCAAACAGGATGCCGTATATCTGCCTCGCTCCCGTGCCAATTTGATGTTTCTGGTGTCGGAGGATTAAGAGACACAACCTTTGTAATGCGAGATACTCTCTGAAATAAGCGTGGCGGACGGTATTCTTTTTATTCTGTTCAATGATTTTCTGCCTGTCATACGGCTCATATCCCGGAGTCGCATCTATAACGAGTTTTACCTCGTCTTTCACTTTGATAAGAAGTTTATTGCCATAAGGCTTTCTTTTGATAAACTCTACGGTATGCCGTACCAGTTCCATCAGGCTGTTATCGTAGGAAAATTCTCTCTGGCTGTATGCAACATTTCCTACAAATGGGGTGTTCTTCTCTATATGTCTTGCGACATCAATCGTGCCTTTTACATTTCCATCATTGTACCTGTGGCGGATATACTTTTTGAACAAGCCCTTCCGCATCGCTGCTTTGAGGTAATACGGAAACAGAAACAGCAGAAAATTGAACAGCCGATTGTCTTGATTGGCATCTGCATCCAAATCTACGATGTTTGGAAAGTCCAGAACTTTGTCTAAAAGATACTGGAAAAAGTAATCCTCACCCTCTCCGCAAAAACGGGATGCGATCACAAGCCGCTCATCACCGTAGCCAAGAAAGCCCATCACATTGCCGGAGCGATAGGTGTCATTGACGCTTTGGAGGATCATTTGATCTTGCGTAATATCCTCTGCATCTTTTACGGTTTCAGGAAATACGAACACACCTTCACGCTCAAGCTGTTCCAATGTCTTATCTGCAATTTTGCCTGTCAGCCTCGCTACTTGAGAAAAGGCATCTTTTTTCGGCTGGGAGTTATCCTTGATCCTGAGCAGCTTCATTCGCATCACCTCTGGCAGGTTTCTGATAGCCGTATGCCCTTGCGAACCGATTCATAATTCCTTCCTCATCGTACATTCCCTGAATGTATTCCTGTAGGAGCGGTTGCAGATAATCAGTCCAAAGCTGGTCAAAATCAAGTGTTTTCAACTTCAGGAAGTAAGACGCTCCGATCTGATAATTTTCATTCAGATCCTCGACCTCTGCGATTGCCTTATTGAGCGCAGCCATCCTTCTGATTGCCTCAGCCTCCAACTCCTCGTTTTCCAGCGACGCAAGCATCTCAAGGCGCTCATCCGCTCTGAGTTCTACGAAACGGAAGCGACGACGCATGGCAAAATCAAAGCTGTCCACAGAGCGGTCGATATCGTTCATGGTGCCGATGATGTAGACATTTTCAGGAATATAGAACTTTTCGCCGGGGTCAGAGTGCAGATTGGAATACTGCGTGGAGATCTCTCCGGCTTTACCGCGATAACCGGGATCTATTGCAAAGAACAATTCACCGAAAATCTTTGAAATCTCACCGCGGTTGATTTCATCTATGATGAATATGTATTTTTTCAGTTCCTCCTGTTTTGCCTTTGCTTTTGAGGCTGTACTTTTCTTCGATTTGATGGCCTGATAGAGGGCGAAGTCATAGGAATATCCTTGCGTAGCAAACGTCTTTCCGAAAAAGGATGTGATATCCTTTATTTTTTCAAACTTTTGTCCGGATTCCAGCATCTTCCGAACCTCATCCAGATTCAGAGCAAGCCTGTTGACAGATGCGTTTCCGGGAATGGAAATATGGATATGCCCGTCATCCACGCCGGTAATGGTAAATTCATTTCCATTGATCGTCTTAAATGTGTCAACGCCAAACTCAACGCCGGAGAAAAACTCCGTCATGGATTCTTGAACCGTGACCTCCTTTTCTACGGTTTCTCTGGATTTTTGGGAGTCCTCAAAGTTCTTCCTGGCACGGGCAACAAACTTCTTGAAAATGCCATCCTGCAATTCAAAGCCCATTGTACCATCATCATTGATTTTCGGTCTTAGTCCTTCAACAAAATCAGAGTAGTCATAACTCGGATGGAACTGAACGAACTCAACCTGTTTTTTCTGCTCGTCAGTAAGAAGTGTGTAATCGTCAAAGTACCCATTGCTGATGATGTCCGTAGCGATTTCTTTGGCAAGATAAGATTTTCCGGTACCGGGCGCACCTCTGAAAATCAGATTTTTTGATTCAATCAGCATGGAAGAAAACGGATTTCGGTATCCCTTGAACTGTTGAACAAGCTCTTCCTGAACAGCAGCTTCCGTTTCTGCCGCTGCGGTTTCCTTCTCATCTTTTTCGCGGTATGTCAAAATGAACTGATCTCCTGGTTCACCGAAACGCTTCAAACATTCCTGAACGAAGATAATCGTAGAGAAGATATTCCAGCAATAGATAACAAACTGCCGTCCGTTGTCATAGCCGTATGTCAGGTACTCTATTGTGTTGCGGTGCTTCTTGAAATCGTCAACACTCGCATAAATACCTCTGATTACGTCACTGTCCGGGTTATATTTGCAGACAGGGAAGTTCTCCTTGTCCTCAACCGATAATGCAGCAAGCTGCTTCTCGAACACTTGACAGGCAATGCGGGGCAAGGTTTGATTGGAATTTCTTCTTTCGCCTTTGCTGTAGGCTCGCTTGATTACGTCTCCATTTGCCCTCTTGAAACAGGCATCCAGCGGCTTATAGTTATCACCGAGGCTCAGATTATCCATTGTAAAGCGTTCATCTGTTGACTCGACGCTTTCGGCAGTAATAGATAACTCAAATTTTTCTTGCTGCTTAGTCTCGATGGAGAAGCCCAGACTTTCCAGATAGTTCTTTGCGTCAACGCTGTTAAAGGATTCTGTCGAAATATCCGTGCTGTTTGCCAAATGGTCAGCAACGGCTACCACATACTTCGGCGGATATTTTTTCCCATTCTCAGACACAAGTACATATTTTACGCTTGTATTCTGTTCGGGAACTCCGTTCTCGTCAATAAATTTCAGGGCATTGAGAATATCCTGCCTTTTCAGCTTTGGTATTGCCATGCTGCACCTCCGACATCTTAAATCTCTGTAGAGATCACGATAGAGCTTTTTGGGGGATATGCGAAGAAATTGGGGTAATTCGCAAAAATGCGATTGTATATTTTTACAAAACAATACTAGCATTTCTTTTGCTAAAAATCAAGAACCTATGCGGCGCACAGGGGCGCAGCCAATGGTTTGCGACACCTTTTGGCGATATGAGATACTAACCCGGGGTCCGTTTTCTCGGCACCCGGGTTAGTGACTCGGTTATTTTATCTTCTTTTCCCGCTTTCCCTTTTTCTTCTCCAGCGGCCGCCCATCGCCCTCGCCCAAATCCTTCAGTCGCTGCGCTTCCACGATCTCTGCTTTCATCTCCACGATCAGCACCTTCAGCTTCTCCTCGCACTCCTCGCGGGTATGGGCGTAGACATTGCGGGCGTGCTTTTTGCCATCGGGCCACTTGGGGGAGTAGCGCCCCTCGAAGAGATGGCCGCTGATCTCACTGACGCAGCCGGTGCCGGATCTGCGCTTGCGGCCCACATAGGGCTTGAAGTCGGTCATTCTCGGCTTTTCCGCCTGGGCCGGGACAGTTTCCCACCCCGGCTCTGAAGCTTCCTCCTGCGGCGCCGCTTTGCCAATACTTCGGTCGATGTTGGCGGCGGCTGCCCGCTGCATATCATCGGTAATGTGGGTGTAGATGTCCAGCGTGGTAGCTGCCGACACATGGCCCAGCATAGCGGAGAGGGTTTTCACATCCATGCCGTTTTCCAGTGCCAGCGTTGCGAAGGTGTGGCGCAGATCGTGAAAGCGTACATGCTTGCACCCTGCGTGCTCCAAGATAAGCTGCAGTCTGCGGCGCACCACGCCAGGTGTGATGGGGCAGTCCTCCTTGACAGGCGACGGGAACATCCAGCGGGAGTCCACTGTTTTCTTATACTCCTGCAGCACCGCCACCACGGCGGGCGGCAGGACGATCTTGCGGACGGAGTTCTTCGTCTTGGGCGTGCTGATCTGAAGTTGGCCACGCACATCGTAGACCTG
>JABLTN010052401.1_pt1 | contig 14716 bp, 8 predicted proteins | sample 7160141 | NCBI WGS metagenome assembly JABLTN01 (sample SAMN14651226, study PRJNA627086) | human gut metagenome | isolation source: feces | host: Homo sapiens | reverse complement strand
GGAGCTGCTGGGCGGATTCGAACCGCCGACCTCATCCTTACCAAGTGATAAAATGCCCTCCAGCCGTTGCGGCATAAGGGTTTGCGGGCGTTTTTGCCCCAAAAAGGAAGAGGTCGGAAACTCTTTGCTCCATGTGTTCCACCCGTTCGTTTCCCCGTGTGGGTCACGGTGTGGGTCAGCACCGCAATCAGCAGCGGTGTGGGTCAACTCTTGGCGGGGCGAAAATCGTTCCATTTTGCGCTGCTGTAGACAATAAAAGGGTACCTTGCTAAAAGTATAGAGCCACCGGGCGGAGAAAAGCTCTCCCGCCAGACGGCTCTTTATTTTCGCAGTCGTTTCCCGTATGGGTCAAAATGTGGGTCAAGCGGAAACCTCTGCGTCAAAAAAACGCGGACAGGTTTCGCCGTCATAGTTTGCTTTGCTGTTTCTCGCTCATAATGTCTTGCCAGCTCAGGTGTTTTCGCATCCAAGGCCACAAGTTCTCCGGCCCATGTTTTCAGCCCATAGATGTCAAATTTACTGTTTGAGATATACTCGCTGGTCCGATCCGTCTGCTACCGGGATCCTTTTATCGTTGTGGCAGCATCCTGTGGTTCTATTGGTTTAATCGCTACAGGCACCTGCTGATTGGTAGCATCATAAACGAACGGTCGAAACTGCACGATCCTTACCTCTTAAATAGTATACCATAGTTTTTGCAAAATCTGAAGCAGAAAATTGAAATCAGTGTCGTCACTTTTTATTCCAATATCGCACCGCTGCAAACAAAAAATAAAACCCCCGGAGTCTCTTGTCATGCAAGAGACCCCGGGGGTACTGTTTTATTTTGCCGCTTAGATCTTTTCTTTTTGGCTTACGCCTCCCGCTCCTTACGCTTCAGGACGAAGGCTGCGGCGAGAATCGTCACGGGCAGGGCGATGACCCAAACCAGTACGCCGGTATCGCCGGTGGCCGGAGTGCCACCGTTGTTGGTGCCGTTGCCGCTATTGTCGCCGCCGGAGGTGCCGCCGGTCTGAATGGCCACATCGCTCATATCGTACAGGCTGGTCTGGCCATTCAGGAAGCGGTAGTAGGCCGCCAGAGCGTAGTAGCCCTGCTCGGTGGCCATGTCGTTCCGCTCGCCGCCAGCGGTGTGCCGGAAGCCGCCGCCGGTGACATAGAACCCGGCCAGAGCATCCAGAACGGTGTGGCCGTTCTTCACGAAGCGGCTATCCGCGGTGGGATCGATGCCCAGGGCGGTGAGAGCCACGATGACCTGGGCGCAGGACTCGCTGTTCACGGTGCCCCAGCTGCCAAAGCCGCCGTCAGTGCGCTGCAGGGCGGAAAGGGCCTCCAGAGCCTTATCCACAGCAGCCTTCACGGTCTCGTTGGTCTTGTAGTAAGGTGCCAGGGCCTGGATGGCCATAGCGGTCATATCCGGGTCGGCGTTCTCGCCGCTGAGGTTCCAGCCGCCGTCGGGAAGCTGGGCATCCAGGATGACCTGAATCAGCTTCTCCCGGGTCACATCGCCCATAGTGGGGTAGTTGTGGCTATCCAGGGCAATGAGGGTGAAAATGGGGCCGTTAATGTCCTGGGTCTGCACATAATCCATGTTATCCAGACCCTTCAGCAGGTTGTGGCCGCCCACATTGGTGACATCCTTGCCGATAGCGGTCAGGGCCAGGATCACCCGGGCGTTGTCGCTGACTTTGGCCGGGTGCAAACGCTCATTGGCGTCAGCCTTGGCCTTCACATACTCCACCACATTGTCATAGTACCCGGCGGGTACGGTGCGGCCGCTGCGGGCCAGGCCGATGACCATCCACTCGCCGCCGATGGAGTTCACCGTGGGGGTGCCCAAGGTGGCCATGAAGTCGCCGGTGGTCTTATAGATGGTATCCAGGTTTGCCATGAGGTCCGCATGCTTGAGCTGGTTGAGCCTAATGATAGCGGCGGTGAGAGCGTCCACCTTATCGGCGTCCACCAGGGCCTTGTCCTCGTCGGAGAGGGCATCGTAGGCGGACTTGGCGGCGGTGATGGCGGCCTCACTATCCAGAGTGACATTGGCGCCGATGGCGTCAATAAGGTCCTCCACGGTCTCGATGTCGCCCTTTAAAACGGTGATAGTCAGGTCGCTGATCTCCATCTGATAGAACTTCGCATAGACATCCAGCCATTCGTATCCGCCGCTTCTGTGGGTAACATCCAGATACCCGCCGTGAATTCTGTAGGTGCCCGCCGGGGTGGTCTTGGGCACGGTGAAAGTGATGCTCTTGAGGGCCACCTCGGGGCCGACGGGGGTAGTGCCCTCGCCCGCCCAGGAGTCGCCGCCCTTGGACCACTTGGAGAAAATGTACTCCGCACCGGGAATATTGGTGGAGTAGTTCAGCAGGCAGTACTGTAGCTTATAGTCCTGGGCCAACTGCTCAATAGGCAGAGAGGGGACGGAAATGGTGAGCTTGTCCCCGGCCTTGACCTGGCCGCCGTTCTCGGCCACGGTCTCATACTTGGGCTCCAGCTTGAAGTTGGGGTTCTCCTCCACCTGCAGCGTAATATCCGCCAGCATGCCGAAGCCATAGCGGGTGGAATCGGCGATGCCGCCGGTGTTGCCCTGATCGCCCTCGCTGTCGGGCTTGGAACCGTAGCCGCGGCTATCGGAGCTGCCCTTGGTGAGGGTGATCGTGCCGGATTCCGTCAGATAGGCCGCAATGCGGGGCTGACGAGCTACCTGTGTTTCCGCACCATTTTCATTAATACGGTTAATATCGTGCCCGTTGTCTGTATTTACTACGCTCTGCAGAGGCATATCCGTATAGAACACCGTCGTGGTCGCAGGGTTATAAATACGGAGGATCTTGTGGATATTGGTAGGCCGCCCGATGATCCAGATACCCGCCGTATCGCCGGTGCGCAGGGGCTCGCCGGGGCGGGAGATGTTCTCCTGCACATAGCGGGTGACCTTGCCCTTGAGGGAGTAGACCTGCGTGACGGTCTGGCCCTGATAGTCGGCGGTGACCTCGATGCCGTTGTAGCCGTCCTTGATGAGGATGGTCACATTGCCCTTGGCGTCGGGGGTGTAGTCGGTCTTGACGGGGGTACCGTCGGTGTTGTACTGGAGATAATTATAGACGCTGACCTTGGCGTTGGTGCCGTTGACCTTGAAGGTAAAGGGCGCACCCTGGGTGTCGTAGTTGTAGGTCCAGTTGTCGTATTTGCTGGTGTTGCTGCGGGAGGTGAAGTTCGTCAGGTTCTTGTTCAGATCCTGAATAGCCGTCTCCTCGGGGCTATTGACATGGACGGGGATCTCCGGGATCTGACCATAGAAATTGCCCGCCTTGTCCGTAAAGGTGACGGTGAAGGTGGTGGTGCCTGCCTTCTTGGGCACCAGATAGTACTTCATGGCCGGAGTATTGCCAAAGCTGCTCAGGCCGCCGTCCTTATAGACGTCCTCCACTTCCTTGATCTCGAAGATGCTGTCGTCCTTGATCTCGAACTTCAGAATACCGGGCAGCGTATAGGGCAGACCCCTTTCGGTTGAGTAAGACGGATACAAAGAGGTTGGGCGATTCGTCCAGATCTCCCGGAACACGGCGGGATAATAGGTGTCCTCGTGGCCCAGGTCCAGATTATAGTGGTTGGCCGACATCATGAAGTCGTCGTAATATTCCGTGGGCTTGCCGATGGAGCTGCCGTCCAGAATGGACTGCTCGTTGACGGTGCGGTACGCAGCCTTGTAGGCCGTCATGACTGCGGCGTTTTCCGCAGAGTAAATGTACGAAAACTCCGCACGCTGTGCGTCGGACATCTCCAGATACTGCACCTGTGCATCCTGCACGGCGTCGTAATACTGGGCATAGTTTTCTGCGGTCACTTTCCCGGCAAAGGTGTTCACCAGGTCGATCCATGCCTGAACGCCGCCCTCATGGCGCTTTTTCAGCTCCTCCACCCGGGCCACGGAATCCTGCAGCTTTTTCACCGTCTCCGCAGACAGCTGCTTCTTTTCCTCGTCGGTAAATCTGTCATAGGCGCGCTGATAGCTCATGACGATCTTGTAGTTCTCGGAATACGTCAGATTATCGGTACTCGGCAGAGCGCTGATAAAACCGGTCAGCTCCGCCGGAGTAGTCTTGACCACAATCACCGTAACAGTGGTGTGGATCTCGATTTTGTCATCCTTGCTGTTGGTGCCAACGAATTCGATTACCGTTTTATCCTTTGCCAAGGGAACAGGTTTTTTGGCAAACGCCTGCATGACAGGTACAAGCATCTTCCGCTCGGCAATATGAACCTCACCGTCCACTAAAATCTTCGATTTTAATGTTTTCAGGCCCGAATTGCCCATTACGTTCATAAAATACGAAACACCGAAGTGGCCCACCGCAGGGGAAACATACACGGTATAATTCCAGCAGCCCTTGGCATAGCCGGTCTCGCCTGTGGGATTGCCGTTTTCATCTGTCTGGAACAGAGTACCCTCGGGATAGCCGTAGAATACATTTTCCTTGTCGAAATCGGGGGTACCACTGAAAATAAATTTCCCCCAGTAGTAGTCGCCCGGCTTGGTGAGGGTCAGCTTGTAATTCTCCGTGCAGCCCTGGGCGGTGACGGCGATGTAGAAATAGGCCGAGCCGCTGCCGGTAAACTGATTCGCCGGGGTGGAAGCCACCCCGTTTTCAAAGTCCGCCAGGACCTTGCCGTCGCTGCTCTTGAGCTGGGCGGTGGCCCCTGCGGGCAGGTCGGAGAGCGTCACGGTGAAGCCGCCGTCGTTATACTGCTTGAGATGGGTATAGTTTGCCAGCTTGCCGGTGAAGGCGGCGGTTTCCTTGTCAAAGGTCAGGGCCACTTTGGTACCGGCGGAGCCGTCCTGATGGATGGAGGTGAGGGATACATTGCCGCCGGAGAGGAGGTTGCCCGCCGCCTGGAGGGCGATGGTGTAGGTCTCCGGGGCGGCATCGCCGTCATTGCCCACCTTCAGGGTGATGACGGTGCCCACCTGAACGGGAATGGCATCCTTGCGGCCATACTCCGTGCTGCCCACATAGATGCGGACGCGATTCTGCTTGTTGCTGGCGGTGGGGGTGACGGTGAGGGCGGTGACGCCCTCGGGCAGAATCATGGTATAGTCATGCACACCGGAGGAAAAGGCGGGGTTCAGCTCACCGGCGCTGAGGGCGATGGCCTTCAGGGTTTTGTTGCTATCCCCAAAAGCACCGCCGATATCTGCACCCAGGTTGCAGGTGTGCTGCACGGCGATCTCGTCCCCGGCCTTCAGCTTGCCGTTGGCCACGGTGTAGGCGGCGAAGCCCTCACTGGTGAACCAGTCGTTGAGGGTGCCCATCCAGCCGGAGCCCTCGGCGGCGGCCTTCTCCTCGATGCCGTTGATTTCGCTGATGTAGCCGGTGTCCGCACCGGTCTGGGAATAGCCCCCGGCCGTCAGTGCGTCCACGATGCAGCTCATCATGGAGGAGTCCTCCTGGAGTGTGACCCACTCGTCCACCAGCATCCCCTCCCAGGGTGCGCCGTCGGCCTCGGCCCAGGTGGTGTTTTCCACCGTCACATGGACCTGACCTGTGTGGTCGTCCGCCGCCAGCACGCTCGCGGGAAGCAGTGACAGCGCCATGATAAGCGCCAGCAGCAGAGAAATGATTCTTTTTTTCATTTCGTTTTCCTTTCGTTCTTTTTATTTATGTAAATGCCGAAGCAATCACACACTTTTTGTCATTGCGAGGGCGCACCGCGCCCGTGGCGATCCGTAATACCCTATATCTCACGCCCCTGTTTCCCTCCCCCCCGGGCCGCACTCTTTGCAGCACGGGGGGAGGGAACATGAAAGGAACGACAAATAGCGCAAAAATTTTTCTGGAAAGCGGGACGGGAAAGGTCTGCCGTCCTCCCCCGCCCCGGCGGCTTGAAATGGCTATCATGCTTTCCATGGAAAGCATGAGGCACCATGGTGCCTGGCAGCAAAAAATCACCCGGCCGCCAAAAAGCAGCCGGGTGAAGCAAATTCTATACGACAGCTTCGGCTCCGGAGATGGCGGTGCCCGGGAGCAGCGCCTTGCGTATCTGACTTAGCCGAATAAATCGGCATCACAGTGACCGTCTCGCGGGGCCTCTCACCCCATTCCGCCGCCGGGATAAACCCGGCTCACGCTGCCCCGTTATTTGGTTTGAGTGCATTATAGCACAGGATATGACATATTGCAATGGAGAAACCTCCGTCATTCGCCCCGACTTGATATCTCCCGGTGCATATCTTATATTGTTCTTAGGCGAAAGCCTAATCTCGCAGCCTTCCGGTGAGGTCCACACCCCGGTGTGGTCTCAGGCATTCATGGGCCCCGTAGGGCATTCTGCCCCCCAGTACGAAGGCAGTCCCATGGAGACCGACAGTTTTTGGCGCTGTACCGGCAGCGCGGGTGTGCGCCCTTCCGTCGAAAGCGGAAAAGACACAAAAGCAAAGGAGCTGATTCCATGTCCAAGAAATGCGACAACGGCGAGGGCAACATCCGCAAGCGCAAAGACGGCCGGCGGGAGGGTCGCTACACCGCTGGCTACAACCCCGAAACCGGCAAGCGCATCATCAAAAATGTCCTAGGCAAGCCCCAGGCGGAGTGCAAAGCGAAGCTGGCCGCCGCCGTGGCGGCCAGCAAGGGCGTCGATGTCAGCCGCGCAGATGAGTATACCGTGGCCACATGGCTGCGGAGCTGGTACGACATCTATGCCAAGCCCAATGTGCGGGTGGCCACGGCTGACCGCTACCGCCTGATGATCGAGCGGTACGCCATTCCCCGCATCGGCAGCATTAAGCTCACGAAGCTGACTGCCCACGACCTGCAAAAGCTCTACAAGGAGCTGATGGAGAGCGGCCGCACCAGAGGCAAAAGCGGGCACGGCAATCCGGGTCTCAGCAGCGCCACCGTCCGCAGCCTGCACTTGATGCTCCACAACGCATTGAACCGTGCCGTAAAAGAGCGCTTGATCCTCCGCAATCCTACCGAGGATTGCATCGCACCGAAAGTGCAGAAATTTGAAATGCAGATCCTCCAACCGGAACACATCAAAACTTACCTTGACGCCGCAGAGAAACGGGGACTGCTGCCCATGTTCTATCTGGAACTGGTCAGCGGGCTGCGCAAGGGCGAGTTGACCGCCTTCCTGTGGAGCGACCTCGACATTACAAACAGAACCATCTCCGTCAGCAAGCAGTATGTCAAGAACCCCAATGGGGAGCTGACCCTCTCCCGCCCCAAGACAGAGACATCGGTCAGAAAGGTCAGTGTCCCACAGGAGGCTGTTGACCTGTTGGTCGCCGAGCATAAGAGACATCCCAATAACCCGTACATGTTCCCCTCACCCATCACAAGAGAGATGTATCACCCCGATTCCATCGTAAACCTGCACAAGAAAATTCTGAAAGATGCCGGGCTGCCGCACATACGCTTCCACGATCTCAGGCATACCTTTGCCACACTGGTCCTGCAAAACGGTGTGGATGTAAAAACCGTCAGCAGTATGCTGGGCCACTACGATGCGGGGTTCACTCTCCGCACCTACACCCACGCCACCCGCCAAAAGCAGGACGAAGCCGCCCAGACCATGGGCAGTTTCATGACGCAGGTGATGTAAGCCAATCTAAAAGAGATGAGCGGACGGATATTCCGTCCGCTCATCTTTCAACCTTTCCGAGTATTTCCGCGTGTGGGTCAGGCAGTTGACCCACATTTTGACCCACACTTCTTTCAACATTTTTACAACAAAAAAGCACCGAAAACCGAAGTTTTCGATGCTTCTTGGAGCTGCTGGGCGGATTCGAACCGCCGACCTCATCCTTACCAAGAGATAAAATGCTCTCCAGACGTTGCGGCACAAGGGGTTGTGGGTATTTTTACCGCAAAAAGGATGCGGTCGGAAACTCTTTGTCCCATGTGTTCCGTCCGCTCGTTTCCCCGTGTGGGTCACGGTGTGGGTCAGAGCCACCGGCATCGTCGGTGTGGGTCAACTTTCTCTGGCAGTGGAATGGTCACATTTTGCGCTGCTGGAAACAATGAAAGGGTATCAAAACGAAGGCATAGAGCCACCGGGCGGGACCCTCCCGCCCGGTGGCCCTGTAGCTTCTGGCTATGTTTCCCGTATGGGGGGCAAATGCGGGTCATGCGGAGAAAGCGGAGAGGGTGTTCTGGGGAATACCGGAGTTCTCCTCCTGTTGTTTCGTCCAAGTGACAAGGGTCATTGCCTCGACAAAAAGCGCTCTTTTTTGTTGCTGCGTAATAGTGGGTGCCAAATTACTGGCAAATATCAAACAGAACTCCGTGTAGGCCACACTATCCTCGGAGGGCAGTGAAAAACATCCTCCGTCCTGCGCTGCCACCCTGACAGCTTTGTGTTCGATTATTTCTGTGTTTTCTTCTTACCCTTTACAATCAAGCCTTATTAAAAAAGCAGATAAACACATCGATACTTCTAAGCCGGACAATGGAGACTACACCATGACGAACATATTGTAGTGCTTCATCAAGCGGATGTCCTCTTTGGATATCACCAACTCTTGAACCAGTGTCTTATCGATGGAAAGCGGTGTTTTGCTGAGAAGTCGCTTGGCTGCAGAGGGCATCAACGGGCGGCAGGAGATGCCGTAGGTCAGCACCCACTTCTGGTCGTCGTCCATATAGGGCTGGGGGATGCCGATCTGGTATTTGTCCATGGGCATATCGTTGTTCTCAAAAAGCATGGCGCTGAATGCCTCATAGTGGGTCAGGATGCCGCGGTAGCTGCTCTCGCAGATCCGGTAGTGGGCCAGATCCTTGATATTCATGTACATGAGGACTTCGGCCTTGTTGCTTTCCTCCGTAGGAAATATGTCGATAACAGTGCATTGGGCGCGGTTGACCCGGCCATCGAAGAAATACATATATAGCTGGGAGACACCACGGAAAAAGGCGGGCACCTCCGCATTGTACTCCTGATTGATGTCCGGCGTGTTGCGGTGCAGCAGATCATAGATGCTGATCTTCAGGGCATTGGCAATGTCGTAAAGCGTGGCGATATTCACGGATATCTGGCCATTTTCGTATTTGGAGATGGCAGAACGCGTCTTGTAGATAGCCTGAGCCAACTCGTCCATCGACATGCCCCGACTCTTGCGGGCGTAGCGGATTCGGCTGCCGACTTCTTTTGTGATACTTTCTCTTTCGGTGCCCATAAGCGATTTCCTCAAAATCAATCCATGCTTACTTTTTCACAATTTTTTAATGATTATATCAAAAAGTACCAAATGTGTCAATAAACGTTCTGCACAGGAAACAAAAATTGCACAAACTGTTCCGCAGGGGGAACAGGCGGCAAATTGCCACACGCTCCGCTTTTCGTTATAATGGAGACTAAGTTAAAACTAACGCGCGTAAAACTGTGCAAAATCACAATCATGTCATGTTGAAATTAGAGAGGTGTACAAAATGAAGGCCAGAGCTGATACGTTGTTCTATGGTGGCAAGATCTACACGATGGAGGCGCCGGATATCTGCAAGGACGCGGTAGTGCTGAAGGACGGCAAATTTGCCTACGTGGGCACGAAGGAGGAGGCGCTGGAGCACTTTGACTGCGCGAAGTGCATCGATCTGCAAGGCAAGACCGTGCTGCCCGGTATGGGCGACTCCCACCTGCACTTCTTCGCCTTCTGCCAGACCTATACCACCGTGGATCTGGGCGGCGCCACCTCCCGTGACGAAGCACTGCAGCTGCTGCGTGACCGCGCGGCGGAGACGCCCAAGGGAGAGTGGATCAAGGGCTCCAACTTTGACCAGTCCAAGTGGAAGGACTGCGAGGACCAGCTGCCCACCCGTCTGGATCTGGATGAGGCCAGCACCGAGCATCCCATCGTTATCAAGCGCGTATGCCTGCATACGGCGGTGGCCAATACGATGGCGCTGGAAAAGGCCAACATCACCAACGGCTATGTATTCGGCCCCGGCGGCATGGTGGAGCTGGATGCCGACGGCAGACCCAACGGCATTTTCCGTGAGCAGGCCTCCAAAATCTACGACAACCTGATCCCCGATCCGTTTCTGGTGCCCACCACCCGCGAGAAGTGCATGAAAAAGGGGCTGGCGCTGGCCTCCAGTCTGGGTGTGACCATGATGCACACCTATGCCGCGGCGATATGGCACTATGACGAGGATTTTGCGGACTATGTGGCCCGCAGCGACCGCGGCGAGCTGCCGGTGCGTATGTCCGTGTGTCTGGACTATATGTTCGATCCGGAGCACCTGACGGCCGAGCAGCGGAGCGATCCCTACCGCGCCGCGCGGATGGGAAGCTTCAAGAGCTTCTCTGACGGCTCTCTGGGTTCCCGTTCCGCCAAGCTGTACACCGACTACGTGGACGATCCCGGCAACACCGGTATTCTGGTCATCAGTCCCGAGGATCTGGCCAAGAGAATGTACGAGGCATACCGCCACGGTCTGCAGCCCGCCACCCACTGCATCGGCGACGAGGCACTGGAGGTCACCTTGGACGCGGTAGAGTACTGCCTGCAGCAGGGACTGAAGGACGGCATGACGCCGGAGGAGCAGGCCAAACGCCTCCCCTTCCGTCTCATCCATGCCCAGATGGCTACGCCGGAGCTGATCGAGCGCATGAAGAAGCTGCCCCTTGTGCTGGATATCCAGCCCACATTCCTGATGACCGATCTGCACTGGATCGAGGATCGCGTGGGCAAGGAGCGTGCCGCGCTGAGCTATCTCTGGAAGACGTATCTGGATGCGGGGCTGATTATGGCCGGCGGCTCCGATGCGCCGGTGGAGAGCTTCAATCCCTGGATGGGCATCTACGCCGCCGTGACCCGTCAGGATATGGACGGATATCCCGTGGGCGGCTATCATCCCGACGAGAAGATATCCGTGTATGATGCGGTGTGCATGTACAGCAAAAATGTGGCCTACGCCAACGGCAGCCAGGATCTGATGGGCACCATCGAGACCGGCAAGTTCGCTGACATGGTGGTCATCGACCGTGACATCTTCCACATCCCCGAAAACGACATTAAGGATATTCAGGTGCTGAACACCTACATGGCCGGCATCGAGAGATATCACCGCGACTGATATGCGCGGCACAACAAACAAAGGGGCTAAGACATGAAATTACATTCTTTTGACAAGGTCAAGCAGTTGACGGAGGATATGGTCGCCATCCCCAGCATCAACAAGGAGCCGGGCGGCGAGAGCGCCGTAGCCCGCTATATGCAGGACTTCTATATGTCCCTACCCTACTTTCAGGCGCACCCCGAGCAGGTCAAGTGCTTCCAGACCAAGAACGACTTCGTGGTGCGGCATAGTACGCTGGCCTATGTGAAGGGCACCAAGGGCAATTCTAACCGCACGGTCATCCTCATCGGCCACATCGACACCGTGGGGGTGGACGATTTTGGCACCATCCGCGAGTATGCCTTCCGCTGCGAGGAACTGCCCGCCAAGCTGCGCGAGACATTCGTGCTGCCTCAGGAGGTCATTGACGACATCGAGTCCGGCGAGTATCTGTTTGGCCGCGGCGCGCTGGACATGAAGTCCGGCGTAGCCGGCCATATGTACCTGATCCAGTATTTCTCCGAGCATCCCGAGGAGCTGGATGGCAACCTGCTGGCCATCGGCGAGTGCGACGAGGAGGACAACTCCAAGGGCATCATCACGGCTCTGGACCTGCTGGAGGAGCTGAAGGAAAAAGAACACTTCGAGTATGTGGCGTGCATCAACGCCGACTACTCCACCAACTACGCCCCCGGCGATGAAAACCGCTACATCTATTACGGCAGCATCGGCAAGCTGCTGCCCTGCTTCGCCGTGTTCGGCAAGGAGGCCCATGTGGGGCAGGCCTTCAGTGCACTGGACCCCAACCTGGTGCTGGCCAACATCACGCGGAAGATGTGCCTGAACACCGGCCTGTGCGACATCGCCCAGGGCGAGGTCGCCATCCCGCCCATCTCCCTGAAACAAATGGACACCAAGGGCCCCTACACCGTGCAGACGGCGCTGACGGCCTTCGGCTACTACAACTTCTTCACCCACGGCTGGAGCCCTGCCGTCGTGCTGGAAAAGAGCAAGCAGATGGCTGTGGAGGCCTTTGACGAAACGGTGGAGTACCTGAACGCCCAGTACAAGCGCTTCTGTGAGCTGAGCAAGGTGGACTTCCATCAGCTGCCCTGGAAGACCCGTGTTTACACCTGGAACGAGTTCTACAACGAGCTGGCCGCCGCGCACGGCGAGGCGTTCAAGAAGGCCATTCACGAGTTTGCCGTGAAGCTGCATAAGGACGACCCCGAGCTGGATCTGCGGCTGTTCGGCCTGCGTGTGGTGCAGGAGGCTTGGAAGTGGTCTGAGGACAAGTCCCCCGCCGTGGTAGTGTTCTTCGGCTCTATCTTCAGCGCCCGTATCGAGATGACCGGCCGCACGGCCAAGGAAAAGGCTCTGCTGGGCGCGGTGGAGAGCGCCATCGAGGTGGTGCGGCCCGAGGCCCAGCGCCAGATCAAGACCCGTATGTTCTACCCCTACATCTCGGACTCCAGTTTTATGGCCGTGTGCGACGATACGCTGGCTATTCAGGCACTGGAGACGAATATGCCCCAGTACGGCGTAAAATACACGCACCCGGTGGATAAGATCCGTCAGATCGACGTCCCCGTTGTCAATATCGGTACCTTCGGCCGCGACGGACACATGCTCACCGAGCGCGTGGATATGCGGCAGACGTTCCAAAATGTCCCCAATATCACCTATGAGACGGTGAAGCGTCTGCTGAGCTGAGAGATCTTCCCCTACCCACTGAGAAATCCAGGCAAAAGCACAGAAAACGCACAGACACAAAACGCGATCCCAGAGAAAACCACAGGAAGCGCACAGACGCAAAACGCAATCCCAGAGAAAACCACACATTGTTTCGCGTGAAAGGAGAAAAAGTATGGCTATTTTGAAGGTGATTCAAGACTTCGGCAACTGGTTCTGGGGCATTCCCATTCTGATCCTCATCGGCGGCGGGGGCCTGTTCCTGACCATCTATCTGGGCTTCCCCCAGCTCCGGCACTTTGGCTACGCCATGAGCCAGACCTTCGGTAAGGTGTTTGCCAAGAAGGAAGAGGGTAAGGTCCGTCCCATTTCCGCCGCATTCGCGGCGCTTGCCTGCGCCGTCGGCGCCTCCAATATCGTCGGTGTGCCTGTGGCCATCGCCCTGGGCGGCCCCGGCGCCGTGTTCTGGATATGGGTCCTGGCCATCCTCGGTATGTGCACCAAGTACTGCGAGGTCGCGCTGGGCATCAAGTACCGCCGTAAGAACGACGTGGGCGAGTGGGTCGGCGGCCCGGCTTACTACCTGCGCGGTCTGGGCAAGAAGATCGGTGTCGTGTTCGGCGTCGGCTACGCCTTCTTCTTCATGATTGAGCTGGTTCCCTCCCTGGCCTCTCAGGGTGTCTCCGCTGCTGAGCAGTTCAACGTGTTCGGCGCAAACCAGACTATCACCGGTATCATCATTGCTGTTCTGGTGGGCGTGATTCTGGCCGGCGGCTTCAAGCGTGTGTCCAGCGTCACCGACATTCTGGTTCCTGTGATGGCCTGCCTGTACGTGGCGGGCGCGCTGGTCATCATCTTCGCCAACGTGGGTGAGCTCCCCGCTGTTTTCAGCATGATTTTCCAGGACGCCTTCACCGGCCACGCCGCTGTGGGCGGCTTCACCGGCGCTACCATTATGGCAGCGATCCGCTGGGGCGCCGCCCGTGGTGTGTACTCCAATGAGGCGGGCGTGGGCTCCACCATTGCCGGTCACTGCACCGCCGAAACGGATCACCCCATCCGTCAGGCCCAGTTCGGTATCTTCGAGGTCTTTATGGATACCATCGTCATCTGCACCATCACCTCTCTGGCCGTTCTGGCCTCCGGCGTGTGGACGCAGGAGGGCCTGAGCTCCGGCCAGCTGGCACTGGCTGCGTTCCAGTCCGTGTTTGGCAACTTCGGCGCTATCTTCGTCGCCGTCACGGTGTTCCTGTTCGTGTTCTCCACGATCATCTCCGCCGGCTTCTTCGGTCAGATCCAGGCTGAGATCCTGTTCGGCCGCAAGTTCTCCAAGGTATGGGTGTATATTTATCCCCTGTTCATCTGCATCGCCTGTGCGTTCTCCAACGTGACCACCATGTATATGATCCTCGACGGCTTCCTGGGCGTGGTCGTCATCCTGAACATGATTGGCCTGGTGTTCATGTGCAAGCAGGTGAAGGATCTGCAGAAGGAGTATTACAATACTCCCGGTATGTACTATCTGGCTGACAAGGCTGCCAAGGAAGCCAAGAGAGCCAAGAAGGCGGCAAAGTAATGGCTGACGCACTCTGCGGCAGGTAGCAATATAAGTAAAGCGTAGGGAGCCGGTCATTTGACCAGCTCCCTACGCTTTATGACTCCTTCAGCCACCGCTGGAAGTCCTCCAAGGCGATGGTCCCCTCGTCGCATTCCTTTTTCTGCGCTCTGGCTTGTTCGCTCCAAGCGTAGAAATCCTCATCGGATATGCGCCCGGCCTTGATCCACGCAAAGCGCCGCTTGTATTCCTTGCGGTAAGCCTTGAAGATCGGGTCATCCGACCGCTTCTTCGTCCACTGTTTGAAAGCCCCGATCTCCCGACAGACCTGCTCTCCTCTTGGAACAGGCCGCTCGCAATACTCCGCGCTGACCCGCCCGGTCTGCGGAAACCATCGTCCGCAGTT
>JABLTN010019811.1_pt1 | contig 14726 bp, 13 predicted proteins | sample 7160141 | NCBI WGS metagenome assembly JABLTN01 (sample SAMN14651226, study PRJNA627086) | human gut metagenome | isolation source: feces | host: Homo sapiens | reverse complement strand
GAATTACCCGGATATTGATAAATATAAATTGTATCTGACGAAGTCTTGATACCTAATGTATAAGCATTTAAATCTTTTAAGCCAAGAGCATTATCCAGCATATAATAATATGAAGCAGCCTTTTCACCCCAGTATGGATCACTTGCATAGGCAACATTCATACCACTAGCTTTATTACCAAAGAACGATCCATGGAACTGATATTTTAAAGGACTGGCATAACTACCAGAAATATAATATTTTGCATGTGAATAAATAGAATGATCCACACTTAAATATCTTGATGCATTCGCTTCAACATCAGAATCATAAGCCGCATGTCCAAATAAATTATTTCTCGTAAAACTTAATGAACTATGACCAAAATACGTTTCATTTGCACTTAAAGATAACATCATTAAAGCATTAGCACCATATGTATATTGATATGTCCAGAAAGCATCTGTAGATTTGTATAATTGAGATCTAGTCATAGTATCATCATTGGAGTCTAAATCTCTATCGCTGTAGGCATCCATATATTCTTTAATACCCATTGTATTTTCAATATAGTCTTCTACATCACTTGCATCATAATTTGTAATTGTACGATGTGATACAAACTGATAATAGTTATAATAGGGATTATCTGCATTGACTGCATTATCACGGATATCATTATAATAATCATCCAGCATGATATCGATATTGCCTGCTTCATAGAAATAATGACCATCATAGCTGTAATATGTTGTTTCACTGGATAAATAAGCAGGCGCAATACCTAAATTGATCATACTTGCATAATTATCATCATCCATTTGTGACTTGACAAGATGATAAAGATTTCCTTCATTTACAACATACGAAGTAAGTGAAGAATTGATACTTTCAACAGGAACAATCGTTACATCATTAATCGAAGTCCAGCCTTCTACACCAGAAAGCATAAACTTTACTTTCTTGCCAGAAGTTTCCGTAGAAATATATGCACCATCTTTTCCATAGCATCCATTTGTATAACTAGAAATACCATCAATAGAATTTGTATAAGATACATTAACATCACATGCACTGCTTGAATTAAATAAGACAATTGCATGTTCTGCTTCATATACTTTCGCATCTTTTACAATACCTAAATTGTAATAGTTATCCTTGTTTGCCTGAAAAGCGTTATGTGCATAGGTAAATGCCTCAAAAGAACCAATGTCTTCGCCACTAGAAAAATCTACAACATGATACTTTCCATCTGCGACCACTTCTTCTGGATTCATTGCGAAAATTTCTGTTGTATTACTAGATATAAAGACTAGAACAGTAGCTAATAGTGCTACCAAAATTTTATTTACTATTTTATTCATACCCGTGGATTATACCATTACATGAGAAAAAAATAAAATTTACATTATAAAATCCCATAAAATCACATATAAATGATTGTTCCTATGTGCAAAATAGTATATTTTTTCATAAATTCTTCTGGTGTTAATACTATTTTCCTTCCATATACAGCATTGATAAACTGGTATTTATCTGAATCTATCTTTCGATACATTGTAAAATGAGCACCATGTTTATGATAATAAAGTAAAATACCACAATCACTGCTTCTTATCCTATTGCATATATATTTTTCTGTATGTGATAAGAATTTAACAGGTAGTTTTTCTTTCAGCATTTTATATAAAAGAAAGACAGATTCTCCAAAAGCTGAGAAAAAGAAATCACTTTGACTTAAACAAGAGGAAACGTCATATATATCAAGATTAATTTGATTTAAATGTAATAAATTATATGCAGCAATCCACCCGCATCCTTTATCTTTTGAATTAAATAATCCAAAAGGAATTACATCTGTATTATCTTGCCTTACAATAAAACCTTCTTCATCAAATGTCCCTTTTTTGCATAATAAACGATAAGGATCTGTAACTCTTTGTAGTATTTTACCTTTTGCATAAAAAGACAACTTCTTTAATTCTTCACGAATTTCTTTGTTGCTATCACTATAAGTTACTTTTTCCAGTCTATAACGGTTAATTAAAAATTGATATATACGATTTAGCAGTTCATATAAATCATCTACATCTTGCAGTTTGACTGATAAAGATCCAATACGTGTGTTTATCGTAATATGAAAGGAAGCTATACGTTTACCATCTAATAGAACATAGTAAAATAACGATCTTTACGATACTCTAGAACATGATTAGGAAATATTTGATTCTCTTTTATGATTTGATACATATCAACTACTCCTGAATAAAAAAGCCACCACAAAGGCAGCTTTACAAGTTATTTACGATTGAAGAAATTAGGAATACCTGAATCGTCTTCTTCTTCAACAGAAGAAATAGATCCAAATCTCAAGTCATCATCGTCTTGACTCATTTGAACATTATTGTTTGGTAATGGGCTCTTTGTTGAAGCTGGACCATCTGTTTCAATATAAGTTGCTTTTGGTAAATCAAAGCCAGTAGCGATTACTGTAACAATGATTGATTCACCAATCTTATCGTTGATAGCAACACCGAAGATGATATCAATATCATTACCAGCAGCTTGACGAATTAATTCAACTGCTTCTTGAGCATCGTATGCAGACATGCTTGCACCACCAGTTACGTTAACGATAGCACTCTTAGCGCCTGTAATTTGTGCTTCAAGTAATGGTGATTGAATAGCTTTAGTTGCAGCATCTTTTGCTTTATTTTCACCAGAAGCCATACCAATACCAATTAAAGCACTGCCTTGACCTTCCATAACGCTCTTAATATCTGCAAAGTCCAAGTTAATCATTGCAGGAACAGCAATTAAGTCAGTAATTGTTTGTACACCTTGACGTAAGATGTTATCTGCTTCTTTGAATGCATCTTCAAAAGGAATATGTCCAATGATTTCTAATACTTTATTATTAGAAACAATAATTAAGCTGTCTACATATTCTTTTAATTGTTCTAAGCCTTGTTCAGCTTGAACCATACGTTTTTTACCTTCAAAAGTGAATGGTTTAGTTACAATACCTACTGTTAAGCATCCAAGTTCCTTAGCAATTTTAGCAAATAATGGAGAAGCACCAGTACCTGTACCTCCACCAAGACCTGCTGTAAGGAATACCATATCAGCGCCTTCAATTGCTGCACGAATATCTGCTTCGCTTTCTACAGCTGCTTTACGACCATTGTCTGGATTACCACCAGCACCTAAGCCATCTTTTCCTAATTTAATTTTATTAGCGACTGGAGAAACATCGAGAGCTTGCAAATCTGTGTTAGCTACATAGAACTCAACACCTTGTACTCCTTCAGACACCATTCGGTTAACAGCGTTGCTTCCTGCTCCCCCAATACCGAATACTTTAATTCTTGCTACTTGATTGTATGTTAAATCTGCCATTGCCTTACCCTCTACTACTTCCCACAATCTTTATTTTTTATTACTGGTTGAAAACATTCCTTTAAGTTTACCAGTCAATGTATCTTCACTATTTGGTTTTCTTTCTCTGTAAGATACAGAATCCATAAATGCTTTCATATCGAGACTATTATCGTTATAACCTGTTATCGGTAATTTGTCTTTATATGCATAAAATAATCCTAAACATGTAGTCATGCCAGCATTTCTAGCACCTAATGTTTCCGGAATATAATTACGAACTTCGCAATTTAATGAGGACTGTAAAAGCTCATTTAAGCCCTGCATTTCGCCACCCTCACCAGTTATGATAACAGTTGACGGCCCAGCTTGCAAGATACCGCTCAAGATTTTTTGCATATCTTCTACCCATTTTGATACTAATGGAGAGATACATTTACATAATTCTGCTTCCGTAATTTTCTTTGCATTGCCATTTACTGACCAGATATATACAGGATTTGTAGAATTAACTTTTTCATTTAATCTAGCGCTATATTTCACTAATTCACAAGCTTCTTCACGTTTCAAGCCATATTCATCTACTACTCTAGCAGCGATTGAACCAACACCTAATGGAACAATTGTTGATTCCATTAATTTTCCCTTAGATAAACGAGCGACTGTTGTAGCTTCTCTTTCCATTTTTAATAGTACAACATTTCTATCTACTGATTGTTCAAATAGAGCAGCTTCTTTAGCAGCAGCATATGTATCGAGATAAATATCCATTACCTGTAAACCAGCTTTTTCAATACAACCTACTAATGAATAAGCAAGTTGGCGATCAGCACATAACAAATCAATATCTACTACTAATTCTTTTGCTCTTTCACCAATTGGAATTCTTCTTGAAGCAATTCCATCAATTGTATACTTAACGCATACTGTTTGTACTAAAGCTAATTCCTTGCCAATTGATACTTGTCTTTCTGCAAGCTTCATTGCATTTCTAATATCTTGTACTGATACTACACCATCATATCCTTTAACAGGTACTGTTACACGAACAGATTTTCTCTGCATTTGATAAGAAGGAATAGATAAAATAACTTTTTCTAATTTTGCTCCCAGCATTTGTTCTGTTTGCTTACAAGCAGTTTCAATAGCAGAAATAATTTCATCTGCGTTATTTATTGTATTATATGAAAGACCACTGCAAGGAATCATTTCAACTTTTAAAATATTTAAACGGGGGCTAAAGAATTCACCTACTACCATGCGTACTTCATGGTCGCATACTTCAACCGACGCAAAAATTTGTTTATCGTCCACAATAAAACTCCTTCCTCGATATATTGATTTTACCACAATGTGAATGTTTCCTAAAATAAAAACAACACTTTTGCACAAAGTTTTTAATTTTATTTGCAAATATTGGAGAACCGTGATAACCTAATAAAGCAATTATTGAGTTAAGGAGGTTTCGGTCATGTCAAAAGTTTGTGCCATTTCTGGTAAAAAAGCTTTATCCGGTAACAGACGCAGCCATTCATTACGCGCTACTCGTCGTAAATGGAATGTTAACTTACAGAAAGTTCATATGATTGTTGATGGTAAGCCAACAACAGTTCGCATTTCCGCTCGTGCACTAAAAACACTTAAGGGTGGATCTAAAGTAAAAGCTGCTAAAGCCGCATAAATCTAATAAAAAAAGGTTTCCTAATTTGGAAATCTTTTTTTATCGTTTGATTCTACTACTAATACTTTTCCTGAATGTACAGTAAGTATTGCTGGTTCTACTTCTATTTCATTAGATAGACCAAATAAATCATTAATGTTCAAAATTTGATGATCTAACAAGTACTTTGTATTCTTCCATGATATTTCACTTTTATCAGAAGCGAATACAGAAATATATTGATATTCTTTTTTGAACTCGTAAGAACCCGTAGAATATGCCGTCAACTTATTATTTTCATCAACGAATGTAATTTTATTGGCAAATTGTTCACATAAGCGGATATTAACAATTTCATGGTCAATTCTTCCGCCTAATCCACCATAAACAATAATTTTGTCATATCCATATGATATGGCTTTTTTTATGGCATGTTCACTGTCACTGTCATCTTTTACTGGATTTAATATTTCAATTTTGTCTGCATATTCTTGAATGATATTTAAATCTTCTTTTTCAACAGAATCAAAATCTCCAATTGCTTCTAACATTTGTATTTTTTGTTCAGCTAATACAAGAGCCCCCTTATCCACTCCGATATAATCACAATCTTTGTAAAAAGGAACATTAAAAGAAAGTTTTAAAACAACAATACATGTTTTATTCAAGACTTGTCACCGCTTTTCGAATATCATTTTTAAATATATAGCTTCCAGCCACAAGTACATCTGCACCTGCTTCTTTAACCAGTTTTCCAGTTTCTTCATTGATGCCACCATCTACTTCAATATGAGCTTCAAGATTGTTTTCTTTTAACATCTTTCTTAAAGTAGAAATCTTATCTAATGAATCTACCATAAATTTTTGTCCTCCAAACCCAGGTTCGACAGACATAATTAGAAATAAATCAAAATATGATAGATATGGTTTTAATACTTCTACTGGAGTACCAGGCTTAATAGATATACCAACTGTTTTACCTTCACTATGAATATGATCAGCTAAAGCAATAATTTGTTCATGACTTAAAGCTTCATAATGGAATGTAATATGATCTGCGCCAGCTTTCATAAATACATCACTAAAAAATACAGGATCAGTAACCATTAAATGTACATCTTTATATAAAGAACTTGTTTTACAGAATGCTTTCAAAATATCAGGTCCAAAAGTTAAGTTTGGTACAAAATGTCCATCCATTACATCAAAATGAATCCACTTTGCATCAGAAGAATTTAACTCTTCGACTTGTTCAGTAAATTTACTATAATCTAGAGATAAAACTGATGGTGAGATAATCATAAATATTTTTGTTTCCTTTCTTGTATCATTTGTAATACTTCTAAATAATGATCGTATCTTCTTTGAGGAATATGTCCCTCTTTTACTGCTTCTTTTATCACACATCCTGGTTCGTTTTGATGAACACAGTCATTAAATTTGCAGCCAGTTAAATATGGTTTAAAATCAGGCACACACTCTGCCAAATTGCTTGCTTCTATATGGCTGAAATCTAACGCACTGAAGCCTGGCGTATCACAAACAAGTCCACCTGCAACTTCATGTAATTCATTATGTCTTGTTGTATGCTTTCCTCTACCTAATGCCTTGGATATTTCTTGGGTAGCTAACTTGAAAGAAGGATCCAATGTATTTAATAAAGTAGATTTACCCGCTCCAGATTGTCCAGTTAATACTGATATTTTGCCATTAAGTAATACTTTTAATTCTTCGTTAATTTTTCCTTTTTCTGTACAGATTACTTTCATCTGTCCTTTTCGATATTCTTCAATTTGTTTTTTGAAGTCATCATGAATACCTTTATCAACTTTCGTCACAATGAGTACCGGTTCAATATCTTCATGCATAATCAGAAAGGATAAACGGTCAATTAGAGTAGATGAAAAGTCTGGGTCTTTTACACTCATTACAATTAATGCCTGATCAACATTTGCTACACTTGGACGAATCAAATGATTCTTTCTAGGTAGTATTTTTTCAATTGTATAAATACCATCACGAATATTTACTTCTACATCATCCCCCGCACAAGGTGTTGTCTGCAGGCGAATTTTACCCATGAGGATTGCCTGTTCAATGGAATGATCTTCTAAAAGAATTTTATATTGTTTTGATACTATGCTTAGAATTTTAGCTTTCATTTTCACCTGTTAATAATAATATAAAATGATGTAATTATCTTCACGTTGCGTGTATTCACTGCCAAGTTCTGGATCTGTTTTAATGACTACACCAGTTTGCAAGTTTTCTATTTCTTCTTGTTTTAAATTTGTCGTATCAAGATTACTTGCAAGTACCATAGCTCCCATATCCTGTAAAACTTTTTCTGCTTCTTCAATTGACATACCTTCAAGATTACCAGGAATCACAATTGTCGGATAGCTTGCATATACTAAACGAATTTCTGTTGTGTTATCAGGATTGAAACGAGTACCTGGTTCTAATAATTCTTGTTTAATCACTTCACCAGGAGTACTATTTTCTGAAGTTTCTTCAACTGTAGTCACTTTGGTATTTTTGTATTTTTCGATACCATTACTGTTCTTTTTACTTGCTATATCAGATGTAGCATCCGTAATATTCCAGCCAATATAGTTATCTGCAACTTCTGCAATACCACTTGATACTGTCACTTTAATCCGACTTCCCTTTTCAATTTCTGTTCCTGAAACAGGATCTGTTTCAATAATCTGACCTTTAGAAGTCGTATCCGTAAGTGTATAAGTTATATTACTTGTATCTAGAACAAGATTTGCTTCTATACATAAATCTTTTGCTTCTGTAATTGATCTGCCCAATAAATCAGGTACTACCGCAATATCTTTCTTTGGATCAAAGATACCACTTTGAATTACTCCATATACCCCGCCAACAGATGCAAGAAGTACTAATATTGCAACAACAACCTTTAATAAAATATTATTGTTTTTCTTTTTTGCTACTGCCGGTTTTACAACTTTATCTTTTGATGAGTCAACATTTTCTTCGTTATAGCCCTGTTCTCTATCGGCCTGCCTTGGAGAAAGGACTAACTTTCTTTCATTGATTCTATCTCTTCTAAAGCATGTACGTAAATCATCAAGCATATCTACACAACTGCTGTAACGTTTAGAAGGATCTTTAGCGGTAGCTCTCGTAATAATATTTTCAATAGATTGAGGAATAGAAGGATTAATTGTACGAATCGAAGGCATTTCATTACGCATCTGCATTAAAGCAACCTGAACTGCACTATCAGCCTTGAATGGTACATCTCCTGATAACATTTCAAATAAAACAATACCTAATGCATAAATATCGCTTTGTACACTTGCTGGTTTACCTTTAGCTAATTCCGGAGCTAAATAATGCACACTGCCCATAACATTATTTGCCTGAGTTACCTGGATATTTCCTTTAGCTATCGCAATACCAAAGTCCAATATTTTAATAGATCCATCACTTTTTACAATAATATTTTGAGGTTTGATATCGCGGTGAATAATTCCCTTGTGATGAGCTTCAGAGACAGCAGATACTAATTGTTTTTCAATATCAATTGCTTCATCTGGTTCGAGTGAACCTCTACTTCTAATGACTTGTTTCAACGTTCTACCAGGAACATATTCCATGACAATATAGCGATGTCCTTTATATTCACCAACATCATATATTTCAACAATATTTGGATGAGATAACGTTGTAGCAGCTTGTGCTTCACGTTCAAAACGAACTACGGAAACAGGATCTGCACATAATTCACTTCTTAAAATTTTTATTGCAACTTCTCGATTTAGAATTGTATCCATAGCTAAAAATACATCAGCCATACCACCTTGACCAATATGCTTAAATACTTCATATCGATTTGCAATCATATTATTAGCCATTTTTAACTCCTTTCTAAATCAATCAAGATAACTGTGACATTATCATAGCCACCTGCATCCAATGCTTTTTTTATCATCTTTTTTACTTTTCTCGAAGGTTCCATTGATGTATCAAACAAGATATTCTCTATTTCTTCTTTTGGTACATATCCATGTAAACCATCGGAACAGATTAAAAAACCATCTAATTCTTCACTATGTGTATCAATATCCATGCGTACAGTCTCCCATACGCCTAAGGCATTCGTTAAAACGTTTTTCTTAGGAAAGTTTTTCGCTTCTTCCTTGGTAATTTCACCATGCATTAACATATCATTTGCAAGATTATGGTCCATTGTAAGCTGATCTAATCGTTTTGCTTTTTTGGAAAAGGAATATGTACGTGAGTCACCGATATTGATAACAAAAGTACCGCTGTTTGATAAAAGAACCCCTGTTAAAGTCGTTCCCATTCCCTTCAGGTTACTTTGCTCATTACCTAAAGTTAATATCTTCATATTGGCTGCTGATATTTCTTTTTTCAACCAGGCTTTTGCATCTTTTGCATCTAAAAACCCCTGATTATTTGAAAATACCTCAGAAAAATGTCCTACAGCAATAGAACTCGCTACATCTCCTGCCTGTCCTCCACCAATACCATCACAAACAATAGCTAATACTTCATTAGCGCTACTAGTCACAATGACATAGCTGTCCTGGTTTGTTTTTCTTATTTTTCCTTTATCGGTTGCCCCGAAATACTTCATGAATTGTTTTGTGTCCTTTCGTGTTTTGCCCGTAATTGCCCACAAGCCGCATCAATATCATCACCATGTTTTGAACGAAGCGTAGCTTTTACCCCATGTTTCATTAAGACATCATAAAAATGTAATGCCCCTCTTTCATCTGTGCTTTGATATCCATGCTCATCTACTGCATTATATGGAATTAAATTAATATATGCATTCATGCCACGAATTAAATCAGCTAACTGTTTAGCATGAGCATCACTGTCATTTACACCTTTCAATAAAATATATTCAAAAGTCAAACGACGATGATTATTTTCACTGTAGTTATATAAAGATTCCATTAAAACATCTAATGGATATGCTTTATCAATAGGCATCAGTTTTCTTCTTAATTCATCATTAGGTGCATGTAATGAAATAGCCAAATTATATTGATACTTTTCTTTAGCAAAATCATTGATTCTAGGTACAATACCGCATGTAGAAATCGTAATGTGTCTAGCACCAATAGCTAATCCTAAATCTGAATTAACAATAGAACAGAAATTCATAACATTATCATAGTTATCAAATGGTTCCCCTGTTCCCATAATAACGATATTACCTACACGAGCTTCTACTTCTTCAAGCTCTTTTTCGATATACATAATTTCGCCAACAATTTCACCACTTGTTAAATCTCTTTGTTTCTTTAATAAGCCACTTGCACAGAAAGAACATCCCATGTTGCAACCAACCTGGCTTGATACACATACACTTTTACCAAAATTAAAATGCATTAAAACCGTTTCAATAGTTGAACCGTCATTTAACGCAAATAAATATTTAGCTGTTAAATCTTTTGCTACCTGTTTTGTAATCAACTTTAAAGGCATAATGCAAAAGTTTTCTTTTAATACTTCAATAAATGAAGCTGGTAAATCTGTCATTTCGTCAAAAGATAAAACCTTTTTACGATATAACCATGAATAAATTTGTTTTGCACGATATTTCTTTTGTCCGTGCTGTTCTAAAAAATCTTCTAATTCTTTAATATTTAAACTATATATTGTCTGCATGTTCTCTATTCTACCACACACTTACTTTCTTCTCATCTTTGCATAATAAAATCCATCACTATTTTCGATATATGGGAATAATGTCTTTTCTTCGATAAGTTCATATTCACTATGATTTTTCAAAAAAGTCTGGATTTGTTTCTCATTTTCTTTTTTGTTTAGCGTACAAGTACTATATACAAGTATTCCGCCTTCCTTAACGTATTGCCCATTTACTTCAAACAGTTTCTTCTGTAATGAAGTTAATTCATCAATGTTGTCTGGTTTTAAATGGAATCTGATTTCCGGTTTATGTCTTAAATCTCCAAGGCCAGAACAAGGAGCGTCTAACAATACTCTATCAAATTTATTGATATATTCTTCATTCAATACACTTGAATCCTGTACTTTTGTTTTAACAATCGTTACACCTGTTTTAAGCATCAGATGGTCAATTAACTGAACTCTTTTCTCGTATATGTCTTGAGCGATGATTTCCCCTTCATTTTGCATGAACATGGCAATTTCCTGCGTCTTTGTTCCTGGAGCGCTGCAGGCATCAAGTACTGTCATATTTCTACTAACATCTAATACTTTAGGAATTAGACTGCTTGATAAATCCTGAATAATAACTTCACCTTTTTTAAAGTAATCTGAATTTGTCAAAATGCCATCATAGGTAAATACTTCATCGTTTACAAAATGTACTTTATCATCTTTTTCAAGCATTTCTTTCGTACATTTTAGAGTGTTTATTCTGCCATATACAATTGATCTCGTTTGATTGAACTCTGCTAATCGTTTTGTTATTTCATAGCCATAATGCGCATTCCAAAGCTGCAGTATCCATAATGGATGACTCGTATTTTCACTTAAAGCTTCTAATGTATCTTCACTACTTTGTATTAAACCTCTTTGACTTATTTTTCTTAATAAGGCGTTTACAAAAGCTTTATCTCTTTTTTCGCTTAATTCTACAGCTTCATGAATAACAGCATAATTTGGAATTTTATCCAAAAAGAATAAATGATATATACTCATATCGAGTATTAATGCAGTATCTCTACGAACTTTACTTGTAACTAAGCTTTGCCATTGTTTTTCAATCAGATAATAATTTCTAAGCGTGCCATATACTGTTTCACTGATAAAGGCGTTGTCTTCTTCAGAAAACATTTCTCTATTTTTTCTTAACAGCAGTGAAGCAAATCCATCTTCATAAATAACCTGTTTCAAAATAGTAATAATATATTTTCTTGCATTCATAGATCAATTACCATGGGATTTACATCAATATGAATATTTTTTTTGCGATTTTCGTCTGTATCTAATAGCTTATGTATTTCATTTCGCATCCCATCTAAATCCTTTCCTTTCAGTAATATACGTGATCGATATTGATCTTTAATTTTTAATAATTTTACTACACCAATAATCTTAAAATTACCATGTAGAGCGTTTTTCAACCATAGAGCAGTTTCTTCTGCTTTTTCTTCAGATAATGAGTAAACAGTTAAAGAAATAAAATAACTGTATGGAGGATAATTACCAATATGACGGAATTTCATTTCATTTTTAAAGAATGAAACATAATCCTGTTTAGCAGCACACGTTACTGCATAGTGAGATTCATCATAAACCTGTATAACTACTTCTCCCTGTTTATTAGCTCTTCCACTTCTTCCCGAAGCCTGCATTAATAAATCAAAAGTTACTTCGCAACTTCTAAAATCTGTTCGTGCAAGTCCTTCATCCCCATTTAAAATACCAACAAGAGTAACACCAGCAAAGTCTAAACCTTTCGCAATCATTTGCGTTCCTAATAAAATATCTGCTTCATGATTTCCAAAAGCTTTTAATATTTTCTCATGGCCATCTTTTTTACTTGTCGTATCCCTATCCATTCTTAAAATCCTTGCATCTTTAAATGTATTTTGTACGACTTCTAATAATTTTTCAGTTCCATAGCCAAATGTAGCAAAACCAGAATCACTGTGACAAGAAGGACATATTTTAGGAATGCGTGTCATCGTTCCACAAGTATGACACTTCATCACATTCTCTTTGTAATGATAGCTCATCGCAAGATCACAATGTGGACATTTAACCACTTCACCACATTCTTTACACCGTAAAATATTATGATATCCTCGACGATTTAACAATAGAATAACCTGTTCATTTTTATCTAATCTATCTTGTATCTTTTCTTTTAAAACATCTGATAAAATATTTTGTTTCTCATTTTTCATAGAAACAATTTCTGTTACTGGTAAAGAATCATTTATACGATGTTCAAGAGTCAATAAATGATATACATTTTTTAAAGCTCTTGCATAACTTTCTAATGTCGGTGTTGCACTGCCTAAAAGCACTTTGCAATGATGATATTTACCACGCCATATTGCAATATCTCTACAATGATATGCTGGTTGTGAATCTTGTTTATAGGAAGAATCATGCTCCTCATCCATAATGATTAAACCTAAATCATCAAAAGGTAAAAATACTGCACTGCGGGTTCCTACAACAATACTGGCTTTCTTTTGACGAACAAGTTGATATTGTTCATACTTCTGCTGTGCATTTAAACGAGAATGATATATCGCTAAATGACTTCCAAAACGGGAAGCTACTCTTTCAATCATTTGTGGAGTCAGCGCAATTTCTGGAACTAAAATTAAAACTTGCTTACCTTTTTTTAATACTTCATCTGCAAGCTGTAAATATACTTCCGTTTTACCTGCACCCGTAACCCCACGTAATAAAAATACTGAATCATCACTACTTTCAAATTCAGTTTTTACCTTTCGCTGCTCTTCTGTTAATTCCAAAGGTTGCGATTTTTTAACAGTACTATATGTATTTCCTTCTTTTTCTTTTTCAATTATTTTCAAAGCACCTGAATCAACCAACTTTTTTGCAATTGAAGGATATTTCGCCCTCAAAAGAGAATATTTAATCGTTTGATTTTCAACCACATACATATAAGCATCCAACTGCTTTAGTGTTAAAGATATTTTTTCTTCTGTTGGGACAACCCATTTTTCATATTGTATTTTTGAATTAGAAGATGAAGGCTTTAAAACTGTTGGTAGCATTGCCTGATAACAAGAAATAGTCGTAGAAAGCGTAATATCTTTCATATAGTCTGCTAAAGCATATAATTCATCATTGAGTAAACTCTCTGAATCAATAATACGATGTATTTTTTTTATTTTATATCCAGCTTGTTTTTCATATTCCTGTCGTGATAATGACGACTCAATACAAGAATGTACAAATCCAACCAAAAAACGATTGTTGAAATTCACTTCAACTCGTTCTCCTTTTTCTAATATTACATCACTCTCATAAGTAAAAACTTGATCAACAGCTCTCACGGGATGTTCAATAAATATTTCTGCAAGAATCAAAATAAAGCTCCTAATATAAAAAATATTATATCAAATACATCGTTTTATAAGAAAAAGAATATACATAAGTAACTAAAAAAGAGATTAAATATTACATCATATTTGACGCAATATTAATCTCAACAAAATAAATTACACTGAATATAATAATAATTATTTATTATAGTCTAACAAACCGGTTATTTCCTGAACAAAAGTATCCGTATATTCAGCTATCTGTTCAATTGGTACATTCTTTGCAATCATTCGAAGAATCGTTGCTATCTTTTCTGACTGCTTTCCTTGTTCTAAGCCTTCATCATATTTTGTCTTGCAATATAATTTCTTATTATATTCTGTTTCTAATATGGACATAACTGCACCTCTTTTTTTACCTTAAAATGCTATGATGTTTTAGACTCTTTTGTTGCAATTATTTTCTCAACATTTTTTACAGTAGTTCTCGCACATTCTGCTATTAGTTCGACAGAAAAATTTTTCTTGTGCATTGCTAGAATCATTTCTATCTTTTCTGACTGCTTTCCTTGCTCAATTCCTGCATGAACTCCTTCATCATATCCTTCATCAAATCTTGTCTTGCCATATGCTTTCTCATTGTATTCTGTTTCTAATATGGACATAACTGCACCTCTTTC
>JABLTN010048401.1_pt1 | contig 14737 bp, 8 predicted proteins | sample 7160141 | NCBI WGS metagenome assembly JABLTN01 (sample SAMN14651226, study PRJNA627086) | human gut metagenome | isolation source: feces | host: Homo sapiens | reverse complement strand
TGTAAACGGCCAATATTTCATTGAAAGGCTGACAGAGAAGCAGGCGTTCCATGACTAATGCGAAAAAAACGAGGCTGCGATGCGCATATGTTCCGATTTTGAGGTATATACGCAGGTTAATGCGTGGAACGGTGAGCGAGAATTTACGGCAAAGCTGACAAAAAAGGGCAATCTGCTGACCGGCAGCCGCGCCTGCACAGCAGCTCCGAAGGCGGTTGAATCGCAAAACCGAAAGAAGAAATACATCCTTGCAGAGGGCACTGCCATACCCCCGCTGGCAGACATGGGCGTTATGGCAAGTAACGGTGCGGTACACAAGGCTATGTACGATAAGTTCAAACAGATAAACAGATTTTTGGAATTCATCGACGAAATTGTAAAAGATGAGGCTGTTGACGGAGAAAATAATGACGCAGAGAAGAAACCGATGAGAATTATCGATTTCGGGTGCGGAAAGTCATACCTCACGTTCATCGTGTATTATTATTTCACTTTTATTCGCAAAATCCCCGTACAAATGACAGGAGTCGATTTGAAGGAGGATGTTATCGATTTCTGTACAAAGCTTGCAGAGAAATACGGTTATTCAAATTTGCATTTTCAAGCGGGAGATATAGCGGACTGCGCTGCGGATGAGACAATCGATATGGTGATAACGCTTCACGCATGCGACACAGCAACGGATTATGCACTGTATAATGCAGTGAAGCGAGGTGCAAAGTACATTCTTTCGGTGCCTTGCTGCCAGCATGAACTGGCGGGAAAGGCTGATTATGCTGCATTGCCGATATTTGACGATAACGGGATACTGCGGGAGCGTGTTTCGGCATTGATAACGGACTCGATACGGCAAAAGCTTCTGACGGCATGCGGATACAGGACGGGATTGATGGAATTTGTTGACCTTTCGCACACGCCGAAGAACCTTTTGCTTCGCGCAAAAAAAACGAACTTGCCCGAACGTACCCGCCGCAGCGCATTAAAAACGGCTGAGGATACGCTCGAAGTTTTAAAGACGGAACAAAAACTGCATGAGCTTTTGAAAAAGGACGGTTACTTTGACTGAACGGATTCGGACTCGGTTGAAGAACAAAAATACGAAAAATATACAAACACCGAAAAAAGCACAAAGCCCGAGGTGAAAACGAATGAGTAACAGCATCATGCGCAAAATTGCGAAATTTATCGTGGAAAAGCATATAATTATTATGCTTCTGTTCGTTGTACTCGTCATATACAGCGCGCTTTCAATAAGCAAGGTCCGCGTGAATGACGATATAACGGCACTGCTGCCGCCGAAAACGGCGACGAGGCGGGGCCTTACCGTCATGGAAAATGAGTTCACGGCTTTTGCTTCGGCAAATGTCATGGTTTCTAACATTACATGTGAGAAAGCCGCAGAACTTGCCGAGAACCTGCGTGAAATTGAAAATGTTGCAACTGTTTCTTTTGATGATTCGTCGGAACACTATGCGTCCTCATCTGCGCTTTTCACGGTTGCTTTTTCTGCCGAAAGCGAGGATGAACGTGCGATTGATGCGCTTGAACAGATTAAGGACAGCCTTTCGGATTATGAAGTAAGCGTTTCAACAACTGTCGGACAGGATTACGTGAAGCAGCTTGCGGGTGAAATAACGCAGGTTCTTATTCTTGCACTCATTGTAATTGCGGCAGTGCTTTTGTTTACGTCGAAAAGTTATTTCGAGGTTATAATCCTTTTCATTGTTTTTGCAGTGGCGGCGGTGCTGAATATGGGCACGAATTATTGGCTTCGGGAGATTTCGTCAATAACGAATTCCATTGCAATCATTCTTCAGCTTGCGCTTGCAATAGACTATGCGATTATTTTCTGCCATCGTTTTCAGGATGAATATGACAGGCAGCGCAATGTTAAAAGCGCGCTTACGGATTCACTTGCATATTCAATAATTGAAATATCGTCATCAAGCCTGACAACGATTTCGGGACTTGTTGCTCTGATGCTGATGCAGTTCCGCCTTGGTTATGATTTGGGTCTCGTTCTGACGAAAGGCATCATATGCAGCATGCTCACGGTGTTTTTGCTTATGCCGGGACTCATTATGCTGTTCCACAAGGCTTTGCTTAAAACCCGCCATAAGAACCTTGTTCCGAATATAACGGGTTGGGGAAGGCTGCTTTCAAAAAAAGTTCCCGTGTTCCTGATTATATTCGCGTTTTTGCTGCCGGCTGCAATCGTGTTTTCGGCAAAATGCGAATACACATTTTCGGATTCCGAAACGGACAGGATTACGCTTTCGGAGCAGGACAGAATAAAAGCCCATATCTACAACACGTTTGATGAAACAAATATGATAGCGGTACTCGTTCCCGTCGGAGATTATACAAAGGAGAAGGCACTTATTTCGGAAGTTAACGGTTTTCCGGGGATACGTTCGGCACTCGGGCTTGCAAGCATAGAGATTGAGGAGGGGCGTGTGCTGACGGATCCGTACACCGCCCGTGCTGCTTCCGAACTTCTGGGTGTTGATATTGAAACCGCAAAGCTTCTGTATGCGCTGTACGGCTATGAACATGACAGCTTTCAGCCCATTCTCGGCGACAGCGATGCGTTTGCCGTGCCGCTTATTGATATGCTTGAGTTTCTTTTTGAAGCAAAGGACAGGGGAATGATAACTCTTGATGACGACAAGGAGCAAATGATTGAATCCATGCGCGGAACGCTGGATGATGCACTTGTGCAGCTGCGCGGCGAGCATTATTCGCGAATCGTATTCAATGCCGCCGTGCCGGTTGAAGGAGAGGAAAGTGTTGCTCTGATTGAAAACATAGAATCGTCTGCACGCAAATTATATTCCGAAAACGGGAAAACGGAGCTTTCGGAAGATGCGATAATCGTGATCGGGGACATAACCAGCGCAAAGGATCTGGAGGATTCATTCAGAATGGACAACAATCGTGTGTCTTTTTTGACGATTGCATTTGTTTTTATTGTGCTGCTGTTCACGTTCCGTTCGCTCGGTGCGGCCGTGCTGCTGATTCTTGTGATTCAGAGCAGTATTTGGCTTAACTTCTCTTTCCCGTATATCACGGGGACGAACCTTTTCTTCGTTACTTATCTTATCGTAAGTGCGATACAGATGGGTGCGACGATTGACTATGCAATTGTTTTGTATAACAGGTTTCAGCTCAGGAAACAGGATTATGCGCCGAAACAGGCGATGGCAATTGCCGTTAACGAAAGCTTTTCAACAATACTGACTTCCGGAACAATTATGACGGCGGCAGGATTTATTATTGCTTTGCGGACCACCGATCTCTACATCAGCTCAATCGGGCTGACGCTTGGACGCGGTGCATTGATTTCGGTGATACTTGTGCTCACGGTTTTGCCGCAGGTGCTTTTGGTTGGAAATAAACTGATTGAAAAAACAATGATTGATTTTAAAAAATTGCTCGGAGGCGGCGCGGATGAACAGGAAAAGCTCGATGAAACAAAGTAAAAAAAAGACGATGACGGGCGACTGCCCGGCTTGTTCCGGGTGTGGTGTTAATCAAAAACTCCGCTTTAAACTGCGGTTGTTTGCTTGCGGAATGCTTCTGGCTGCAACCCTGTTTTGCTGCCTGTTCGTGCCGATACACTCAGTTGCGGCGAGCATAAACACGGTGCGCATTGCAACAAAAGCGGAATGGCTGGAGTTTAAAGAGAACTGCCGTTTGGATTCGTTTTCAAAGGGTCTTTCGGTAAAACTGACTGCGGATATCGATTTGAGCGGAGAGACGGATTATGCCGTTCCCGTGTTTTTCGGAAACTTTGACGGCGGCGGACATACTGTGAGCGGAATGAAGCCGAATACGGATGCGGAAAGAACAGGGTTGTTTCGAATTATCGAAAAGGATGCAACTGTATGTGAGTTGAATGTCAGCGGTTCAGTGACTGTAACCGGACAATCCGGAACGGCGGGGATGATTTGCGGCGTGAATCGCGGCACGATTCGCAATTGCGCTGCAGCGGGCAGACTGGATGCATACAATGCTGTCGGAGGAATCGCAGGCATAAACGAACAAAGCGGGAAAATAATCGAATGCAGTTCTTCGGCGGAGCTTTCGGGAACATACAAAATCGGCGGCATTGTCGGTGTGAATGCGGGAGAAATCCATGAGTGCACGAATACCGGCGGGGTTAATCTTTCGGCAAACGAACGGTCAAGAAATATCGGCGGCATTGCGGGGACGAACACAGGAACGGTGACGGGCTGCATGAACAGTGCCGAAATCGGATATCTGCACACGGGTTATAATGTCGGCGGCATTGCGGGGCTCAACAGTGGCTTTACAGGCGACTGTATTAACAACGGAAATGTTCGCGGAAGACGCGATATAGGCGGAATCATCGGTCAGTCCGAACCGTTTTACAAAGTTGAATACGGGAAGAATACGCTTGAAATATTGAATGAAAGCATACTGGGCTTTTCGGACGCCTTGGATGAAACGATATTGAATCTTCGACAGGCTGTGCAGGACGGTGGAGAAGGGCTTCGCAATGTGCTTGAGGAAGCGGAAGAGCTTAGAGAAGGGTTGTCTGCCGATCTTGATATCATTGCGGGTGATGCCGCATGGCTTGCCGATGCGGAAAAGTATTTGGACACCATTGAACAAAACCTTGAAACTTTGTGGAAAGCATTTGCGGATTCAGCGGAAGTAACTCAGCTGATTGCCGAAATTGAATTGATAATCATAGAACTGCGGAATGCAGAGCCGTCCGAGTGGGTTGAACTGCTTCAGGAATTGGAGGCAAAGATTGAGCAGCTGCGCATCCTGCTTGGCAATATTGCTTCGGCTGCTCCTGCATTGAAGGCACTTGCGGAGGCACTGAACGGGCTGTTGTCCGTGTCAATCAGCGGTTTGCGGCAGGCGGCGGAGGATTGCTGCAAGCTTATTAAAAATGCCGAACAAAAACTTGATGAACTCACAAAAACAGCAAGCGAATACCTTGAACTGGTTAAAGCTGACGGGAACAGACTGGAAAAAAGCGTTCAAAAATGTGTGGAGTCAATGCGGCTCCTCCACGAAAACATACGCAACGTACTGAACGGAAACGGCGGGAATATTGAAGATGTTTCCGAAAATGCGGAACGTGATGCCGAAAATCAAGCAGGCGGAATGGCTGCAAAGTGCAGAAATTTCGGCGATGTTTCCGGCGACTACGGTATAGGCGGAATTATCGGGAACCTTTCAAAAGAACTTCCATCCGACTTGGAGGAGATAGACATTCCGTCAATCGATGATGTTCTTTTCACCGATACGACCCTTTTTATCAGGGCGACCGTTTTCATGTGTTCAAATGATGCGGTGATTTCGGCAAAGTATGATAATGCAGGGGGAATTCTCGGTTACGGCAGCCGCGGCTTTTTGCTTGGCTGCGAAAGCGGCGGCAGCGTTAAGGCGGGAAGGGAATACGCAGGCGGTATTGCCGGAAGACTTTCAGGAACAATTCGTGAATGCGGCAGCATTACTGCACTCGCCGGCAAAGCTTATGTCGGCGGAATTGCGGGAAGTGCGAAATCGGTGATTGACTGCGCCGCAGTACCGACAATGCTGTTGGCCGGAAAATCAAGCTTTGCCGACGGAGCCTATATCGGTGCAATTGCGGGAGAACTGACGGAGGAGTGCAGAAACAATATCTTTGCAGACACATCTGAGTTTAATGACTCGTTCGATTCGGTGCGCGGCTTGGGCGGCATTGACGGCATAAGCTATGCAGGCATTGCGTATGCGGTGAGTCTTAACGAACTTGCCGAAAAAGCAAAAACACCGAATTTGTTCAAAAAGGTAACGGTCAAATTCAGCATAGACGGCAAAATCACAGAGGTTTTCGAGGTTCCCTGCGGCGGCAGAATCACGGATCTTCCGCAAGTCGGGAATGAACAGGGCAAGTATTGGCGGTGGGATGATTTCGGAGCGGATTGCGTAACGTTCAGTCAAACCGTGAGCGGGGAGTGGCACCGAATGATAACGACAATTGCAACAAACGAAGAGATTCCCCAAATCCTTGTTGAGGGCATTTTTGACGATGAAGCATATGTCGTTGCCGAAGATGCGGCGGAGTTTGCATTAAAAAACGGGTTTGGCGAAGGAGTTCCGACAGCGGCTTTCCGCATTTGCGTTTTTAACGCGGAGGCCGGCGAAAGCGCGTACATCGTGCGCTGTCTCTCGGAAGAGGATTGCAAGCTGAGCGTATTGACCGATGCCGGTTGGACTGAGCGCGAATTCGAGCGTGACGGTAAATACATTGTGTTTGAGCTGAACAACAATGGTATTTTTGCCATTGAAAAAGTCATAAAAAAAGACCGTACGCCCTATATCATGATCGTATGCGGTGCGATTATACCGGCTGCGGCCTTTACGGCGATTATTGCGGTGAAACGCAGGCGCGGCAAAAACAAGGCGGAGTGAGGCATAGCAAACTGAGCAAATGTTTCGGCGGCGGCAGACAAAGGCAGAGATAAACCGCCGAATGCCTTTTGAAAGGAAAAGAATGATAAAATACATCGAAAAGACACCGATAACCCAAGGTTGGTCGGATGATTATAAGTATTTTGCATTGGGTGCCGACGGCAAAAAGTACCTTTTGCGCGTTACCCCGGGAAAGATAAATCCCGATTTTATAACTCTGTTTGAAGCACAGAAGAAATGCGCATCGATAATTAGTGCGGCCGAAAACATTCCGATGCAGCAAGTTCCGATGAGCATACCGATCGAGTGCGGTAAGCTTGATGATATCCATGCTTTTTGTGATGATATTCGACAGCACACCGAAGGAACATATGCTGTTTATGCCTGGGCGGACGGCGGCGCGGCCGAACCCGCTGTTGCAGTGATGCCCGCTGCAGAACAGTACGCTTTCGGACTGAGGGCAGGCAGAGTTTTGAAATACATACACGAAGTTCCGGCTCCGGACAATGTACAGAACTGGGAAGAACGCATTAATGTGTCCATAGAGAACAAGTTAAGGCTTTGCCGTGAATGCAGCATCAAAAATGATGTTGCAGATTCCTTTGTCGAATATATCAAGGCGAATCGGCATCTGCTGAAAAACAGACCGCAGACTTTTCGCCACGGGGATTATCATATCGGCAATTTTCTTGTAAACGATTCAGGCGAACTTATCGTTATAGATTTTAATCGCTCGGATTTCGGCGATCCGTGGCAGGAATTCAATCGCCTTGTGTGGAGCGCACACCTTTCACCGTATATTGCATCAGGGATTGTGAACGGTTATTTTGATAATGCCGTGCCGCCGGAATTCTGGAAACTGCTCGCACTGTATACATGCATAAACGGGATTGCATCCGTGCCGTGGGCAGTTAGATTCGGAGAGGAAGAAATTCAGGTTATGCTCCGTCAGACCCGTGAGGTTTATGAATGGTACAACGGTATGACGAATGAAATACCGTCATGGTACATCGGCGTTCCCGAGCTTTGGGATGCATACACGGAAACAGGTGAGCGCACCGGGCAGCTCCTGATACGCGGGGAGCCGATACCGGAAGGGTTATACCACATTGTTGTTGAAGTTTTGGCAGTGCATCAGGACGGTTCGGTTCTTTTGACACGGCGAGATTACAATAAAGGCGGTTATCCCGGGCTTTGGGAAAGCAGTGCGGGCGGTTCGGTACAGCGTGGAGAAGATCCGGAAACCGCAGCAAGACGAGAGCTCCGTGAAGAAACAGGGCTTGCCGCGGATGTGCTTCAGCCTATATTTACGGACATCTCGCAGGATTCAATATATATGGGCTATTTGTGCTTTATCAGCGCGAAAAAAGACTCCGTTGTATTGCAGCCGGGAGAAACTGTTGAATATCTTTGGGCGGATAAAGAAGAATTTATAAAAATATATAATTCGAAAGAGTACGTTCCGCCGTTGCGTAAGCGTCTGCGTGAAACGGTTGGAAGGCTGTTCGGAGAAAATGCGGCAGAATAAAATGTTTAAAGGTCGGGAAATGATTCAATATTAAACATGCCGAGTCCCTGTGAGTTTTTTGAACCGAGACCTGCGTCATAAAGAAAGTTGATAAGCTTGCCGTTGCCGCGCAAAACATAGCTGCCGCCGTATGAAACGATGGTGGATCTTTTAAACCTTGAAACGATGCGATGATTCTGAATTAACTCCGCCGGAGGAAGGGCAGGTTCAAAGGAAAAATCCGTCGGTGCGGGCGTGTTGAAATAGCTCTGCCATTTTCTGAGCGCATTGTTGACCACAGCAGTATAGAACAGAGATTCATCGGGGGCTATAAAGCGGCGATAACCGCTTCTCTCGGTTTCAAAAATCGTAATAGGCGACAGCATTGAGATTTTTGCACAGCAGGTATTGGGTGAATAATCTTCAATGCGGCTGTCCAGAATTTCAAGTGTGTTTTCAAACAAATTGATTTGGCTGCTCGGACACAGCACCGAACCGAGTTGATACACGAAATTCGGATCAACGCTGCGAACCTCAAAATGCACGGTATCCTTAAAGATGATTTCATGTTCGCTGTGCATGAACGGTCCCGAAAGACGGCCGAAAGTAAAAAGCTTATAATTGCGCGCGCCGCAAGAATATCCGCTGTTGTGTACATAATTTGAATAATGCGGATTGCTTGCAAGAGCATGATAGAGCATTCCCTGCAAGGCGTATCGGTGCGACAGCGGCAAACGGACATGCCGAGCGCTGAATGTCAAATGTAACTGCATAGTTGTCCCTTTCTGAGTTTTTAAAGAATAAACAAGAACGGTTCCCGATAAAATACCGCACTCGGTGATTATCCGAAAACGAAATAAACCAATGCCTGCTGTATAGTTTTAACCGGTCTTTTTGCGGAACGGCTGTTCATGAAATATATAACCCGCATTGCCGCGATCAGACAATGTAAAGCTGATTGCATTATGTCGACCGAACTGCGGTTCCGCACATCATAAGCTGTTGCATTTTTGCCCGCTGCGGGCAGCTTAAAAGTCTTATTATCTGTTTCACGCACTCATTATATCATAATAAAACGCGATTGCAACACCGTCATGTATAAAAAAACTGCCTCTTATGCTTTTTTGCTTCAATGCAGTTACTGAGCGTAATAAAACAAAAAACGAGGTTGTGCAAGGTTCAAAATGAAAACGGCGGCTCGTTCGAAGTGTTGTCAGATGAAACAGAATTGCGGCATACGGAGCGGTGCTGTCGGATTAACCAAAGATATGTATCAAAAAAATGCGGCCTGAACGGGTACAAAATTTGACAAATGCGGCGCAGCGGGCTATAATAGATATGTTTACAGTGGGAAGTATACGTGATGCTTCCAATACCCGCTGAACAATGGGAGAATCAATACGATGGAAACAAACCGAAAGCGTCGCCGCGGCGACCGCAAGGATGCATACCTTTTGAGAGATCTTGATGCAATGCACAAATTTATTCCGTATCTGCTTCCGAACAGGTGCGATAATGAGGCAGTGATGAGCGAGCTTATCGACCTTACCGCCGTGAATGAATACGTTGCAAAAAAGAATGCATCAAATCCCGCATTCAGGTACACTTTGTTTCATGTGCTCTGCGCTGCTATTGCAAAAACCGTAACCCTGCGCCCAAGGTTGAATTGCTTTGTTGCGGGACATCGGGTTTACGAGCGCAAGGCATTGAGTGTCTCCTTTGTTGTTAAAAAGCGTTTCGAGGATAATTCCTATGAAGCACTTGCGATTGTAGACATTGACAGGCAGGGGCAGCCGCCGGTTGATCAGATTCACGATAAAGTTGAAAAATTCGTAACTTCCGTGCGCAAGCACGACAAGACGGACGGCACGACCGACGCAATGGAAACGTTGACAAAAATGCCGCGCTTTCTTCTTCGAATCGTGGTCGGCATTCTGATGTGGCTGGATTATCACGGTTGGGTTCCGACATGGCTTACAAAGGATGACCCATACAATTCATCCGTTTTTATAAGCAATCTCGGAAGCATCAAGATGCATGCGAGCTATCATCACCTGACGAACTGGGGCACTAATTCTTTATTTGCTATTATTGATGAAAAACATTTGCACCCGTTCTTCAACGCTGACGGAAGCTATGAAATGCGTGAGGCGCTGAGACTCGGGCTGACTGTTGATGAACGCATTGCGGACGGCGTTTATTTTGCAAAAAGTATAACGCTGCTAAAAAAACTGCTCAGCGAGCCGGAATTGCTTGATCTGCCGATTCAGACTCCTGTTGAGTTCTGAACAAACGCAAACAACAACGGAACAACGGCACAGCGGTCGGACAATGACGCAAAACAGAAATGCGCGCATTGTCCTCCGTGTGTTGCTGCGTATTTCGATTTTTCCCAAAAATCGAAAGGAATAATATGCAAAACAATCAAATGAACCCGTTGGAACAGGGCGCACCGTGGCTGGCAAATTACGGTGACGTTCCTTTTCACCTTGAGTATCCGAATGTGAGCATTGCGGATGCGGTGTTGAAGACGGCAGAAAAGGAAAAGGATTTTCCTGCAATTTCCTTCATGGGCAAAACATTCAGCTACACCGTTCTTGTTGAAAAAATCAATCAAGCAGCTGCGGGATTTGTAGCTCTCGGCGTAAAAAAAGGTGATATGGTCACAATTTGCATGCCGAACGTTCCGCAGGCGGTGTTCTGCATGTACGCACTCAATCGAATCGGTGCGGTCGCAAGCATGATTCATCCGCTTTCGGCTGTCAGCGAAATAATTTACTACCTTAAGGAAGTGAAAAGTGACTATTTGCTGACGCTCGATCAGTTCTATTCAAAAGTTGCGGAGGTTGAAAAAACATATCCTGTCAAAAAGGTTATCATAACTTCCGCAGCAGATGAGCTCGGCGCCGTCAAGTCCGCTGCATTCAAGCTGATGAATGCAAAAAAGAACAAAGTCAACAAGGCGGATCCTTCCGTTATCTTCTGGAAAGATTTTATCGGGAACGGAAAAAAAGTCGATCTTGCAAAATATATCGTTCATATGCCGGCGAATGAAACGGCTGTCATACTGTTTTCGGGCGGAACAACGGGTGTCACGAAGGGCATTCAGCTCAGCGGAATGAACTTTAATGCTCTCGGACTGCAAACCGCGGCTATGTGCAACAGCGTTGTGCGTCATGCAAGAATGCTGGCGGCAATGCCGATTTTCCACGGTTTCGGACTCGGCGTCTGCATACACACGATGCTTGAAGTCGGCGGAACAAGCATTCTTGTTCCTCAGTTCAATGTTAAGAAATATGCAGAGCTCATCAAAAAGGAAAAGCCCAATTATATCGCGGGTGTACCGACCCTGTTTGAAGCGATAACGCGCAATCCTTATCTTGACGGCGAGAAACTCGACTACCTGCGCGGCGTATTCTCGGGCGGTGATTCGCTTTCGGTTGAATTGAAACGCAGATTCGATGCATTCCTTGAAGCGCACGGTGCAACAGTTCATGTTCGTGAGGGCTACGGAACGACCGAATGCGTTACAGCAAGCTGTCTTACGCCTTACAATCAGGAGCGTGAGGGCAGCATCGGTCTGCCTTATCCCGACACATACTATCAGATTTGCGCTGTCGGCACAAACGATGAAGTTCCTTACGGCGAACTGGGCGAAATCTGCCTTCGCGGACCTTCCGTAATGATAGGTTATCTCAACCACAAGGAAGAGAATGCAAACACATTGCGCACGCATTCGGACGGCCATGTGTGGCTGCATACGGGCGACCTCGGCAGCATGGATAAGGACGGATTCATCTATTTCAAACAGCGCATTAAGCGAATGATTGTTACAAGCGGATACAACGTTTATCCGTCCCAGCTTGAAAACATCATAGACGGACACGATGCCGTTCAGATGAGCTGCGTAATCGGCGTAAAAGATCCATACAAGATGGAAAAAGTGCTTGCATACGTTGTCCTGAGGGACGGGTTCGAGCCCTCTGAGGAGCTGCGGCAGGATATTCTGAACTATTGCAAAAAGCATATTGCAAAATACGCAATGCCGTATACTATCGAATTCCGTTCGGAATTGCCGAAGACTCTTGTCGGCAAGATTGCATACACGGTGCTTGAAAAGGAAGCCAATGCGGATCTTGCAAAGGAACTCGTAAGTTGATTTGAATAACAAGCAGCTCTGCTGCGGGCAGGTTCGGAATTGAACCTGCCCGAGGCAGAGTTTTTTTGAAAACCGAGAGCGTCCACGTTCCGAGGATACGGGCATTGCGTCACAAATATGTGTAATAAACTTGCACGAAATTGACTCTGCCGCGGATTTTTTGTTGAAAATGTGGATTCTTTTCGTTATTTTGCAAAAGACTGTATACAAGGACATGAAAGTGTGATAACATATAAACGCAAGAAAATTGTGTAATCGGCAAACGGAGTAAACCTTGATAAGTAACCTTTTGCGGAGAAAGTTCACAGATTCGGGCTTAAACCCATAAAGAGAGTATCCGGGTGTACTTGAAAAACTTCAGAACCAATCAAAGCACTCATGAAAGTGCGGCATTGCATCGGGTTTTGTTTTGCAGAGTCAATACCAAACGAAAAATCGAAAGGAAACGTGAAACATGATTTGTCCAAATTGCGGTAAAGAGGCGGCTGACGGGGCATTATTCTGCACAGGGTGCGGCGGAAGACTCGATAATCTGCCTAAACAGGAAAAAATGACTGCTTCTGAGAACAGTAATAATGATGACTCATCCGTAATGGATGCGGTTTTCACATCGGATGCAGCGGACGGAACGCATGAAACAAATTCAGGGAATACCGTTGCAGAAAACAGCGGCGAACGAATGAACGCGGCAAACGATAATAATCTCAAAGCGCAGCCCGCAAACAGAATTTCGACAGAAAAGAATAAAAATGCTGCACCTTGCGAGTCTGCAGCAGCGGTTCAGCCGCCGGTGAAACCGTTAAGTACATGGAGCTTTATTTGGCGCAAGCTCCTGTTCATGATTCCGATTGTGAATATAGTTGTGCTGTTCGTTTTTGCATTTGCGGAGGGCATCAACAAAAACAGTCGTTCGTACGCGCGTGCCGCGCTTATCGGTCTGCTTACAGCGGCGGTGCTTTTTGCAGCTGCGGCAGTGCTGTGTTACCTTTACACAGATGAAATTATCGGATGGGTTCGCTCTTTGGTGGAGAAACTCATGAGCATGGCAGCGTGACGGAAACAGTTCCGAACGGAAAATCAAACCGTTCTGTGCGAAATCGGTCCCAAGCTGCATTGTTCAAAAATTGATGGCGTCGGTTTTTTCTTGACAAACGAAAAAAAACGGCTATAATTATACTTGCATCAGGTGAACGGCAGTGCATTCCGTTAACCGAGAGTATGCTTGGATGACAGCCGCAGTTCGAATTGCTGAAGTACGGAAGTCATGTGCAAATCATGTTAATAATGCTACCGGCTTTGAAGCGGATATACAAACACTCCGAGGCATAAGAGAACCGTCGGTATGGTGCGAGACGGTGCCAGGGGTTTGTTGCTCACCGCAGAGCTTTTGCCGCGAGGCAGGGGAGACATGTTTCAATATTAAAAGCTTTCCTGCATTAGCTGCAAACGCAAGCCCGCGTTAAGGGCATTGAGCGGTTTTGCTGCGCATATTCAGTGTGCGGCAAAGCAACCGGAGTGGTACCGCGTGGGCAGATTATCGTGTGTTTCCCTCGTCTTCGGATCGGCAGTCAATGCCGCATTCGAGCGGGGGTTTTTTTATGAATTGAATTCGAAACAACACCAAGAAGGAGAATAAAAATCTATGAGTGAACGTTATGAACATTTGCCAATCGAAAGAAAATGGCAAAAAATATGGGATGATACGCATTGCTTTGAAGCAAAAGACGACTTTACAAAGCCGAAATATTATGCTCTAATTGAATTTCCGTTTCCCAGCGGAGCAGGGCTGCATGTCGGTCATCCGCGCAGCAACACAGCGCTGGATATCATTTCAAGAAAACGCCGCATGGAAGGCTACAATGTCCTTTTCCCGATCGGTTATGACAGCTTCGGTCTGCCGACGGAGAATTATGCAATAAAAACCGGCGAACACCCCGCAAAGGTAACTGAGCGCAATATGCGCGTTTTTCACAATCAGCTGAAAATGCTTGGATTTTCGTTTGATTACTCGCGTGAAATCTATACGTCCGATCCTGCATACTATCGTTGGACGCAGTGGATTTTCCTGAAACTTTTCGAAAAGGGTCTTGCATATAAAGCGGAGCTTCCTATCAATTTCTGCCCTTCCTGCAAGGTTGGTCTTGCGAATGAGGAAGTCGTTGACGGCAACTGCGAACGCTGCGGTTCGCCCGTTGTGCGAAAGGTTCGTTCTCAGTGGATGCTGCGCATAACGGAATATGCAGACAGGCTGATTGATGACCTTGATACCGTTGATTTTATCGACAGAGTGAAATCATCGCAAAAAAACTGGATCGGCCGCAGCATCGGTGCGGAAGTAACTTTCAAAATTGAAGGGTATCCCGAAGGACTGCGCATATTCACCACTCGCCCGGATACGCTGTTCGGTGCAACATATATGGTAGTTGCACCCGAGCATCCGATCGTGAACGCAATGGCTGATAAGATTACAAATATGGAGGCCGTTAACGCTTATCGTGAACAGGCGGCGCACAAGAGCGATTTCGAGCGCAGCGAGCTTGCAAAGGAAAAAACAGGCGTGCCGCTTGAAGGCATCACTGCAATTAACCCTGCAACGGGCAATCAGATTCCCGTATGGATTTCGGATTATGTCCTCA
>JABLTN010007948.1_pt1 | contig 14798 bp, 9 predicted proteins | sample 7160141 | NCBI WGS metagenome assembly JABLTN01 (sample SAMN14651226, study PRJNA627086) | human gut metagenome | isolation source: feces | host: Homo sapiens | reverse complement strand
CAGGTACTTAAGGAGGTATCTTTTCAGGTGCAAAAGGGCGAATTTCCGGTTCATAGCATACTGGATCTGATAGCCATCCGTTATATCCCATGACCATGAAACTTTCAGTTTACGGCCCTTGAGATTCTTTACTTTCACGCCCTTTACTTTCGCCGGTGCTTTCACAACCGGCTTCTTGCAATTCGGTCGTTTTGGAGGCTGCACTACAGGCTTATTAGATGGGGCAATCGTCGGACTACCGCTAGGAGTCACTGTCGGCTGTGTACTTGGCGAAACTGTCGGCGTTGGTGTTACTTGCGGCTCTTCACTCGCATCTGCCGTCGGTCCTGGTGTGACAACTGGCGTTACTGTCGGTTTTGCACTTTCAGTCGGTTTTGCACTTTCAGTCGGTTCTGGTGAGGCGCCAGGTTCTGCAAGCTTCTCTTTGCTTACAATAACCATACTTGTTACCTGCGTTCCATCCTCTGCGGTTGCTGTGATAACCGTATGACCTTCCTTTTTCGCTGTTATTACACCATCTTTTACCGTAGCCACATCTTCATTTTGACTTGTCCATGTACATTCTACTGCCGCATCATTATAATATGCATACAGAATATCCAGATCATTTTCATACAAATACATGTACTGTGTAGACATCTGCAACTTGCTTTCCTGATACTCATTTAATCCCTGCACATCGCACTCCGCAATGCATGTTCCGGATTTTGCATATGCACGAAGCTTCGTTGTTCCTTTTTTAAGAATAGTAAGCTCTCCTTGATCTGTGATAGATGCTACACTATTATCATCTACATACCAATCAACTTCCTGATCTGTTGCATTTTCAGGATAAACAGTAGCCTGCATCTGAATCGTTTCATTTTTTATTCCTGTCACAGAAGTCTTATTTAGTGAAATAGATTCTACATCCACATCATCTGTTGTAACCTCAATTTCACAATAATCTGCATACTTATTGTCTTTCGTACTAACAAATACCTGTGTCGTTCCAACATTATTGGCATGCACCGTTCCATCCTCTGCTACAGTGGCAATATTATCATCCAAACTGTAAAAGTTCACACCAATATTCGGATTATCGTGACTCAAGAAATAAGTGATCTTGGTTTCAGATCCTCGATCCATTTTATACTTTTCTTTTTTCACCACCAATGCCCCCTGATCATCTTCTCCAGATGCCACAAGGAATGATACTGCCTTGTACTTCACTCATATTCTTTTGTGGTGCAACAGCCACAAATTGAAGATATGTATTGGCGGATATTGTTAATTCCCCTGTATATTTATTACTAAATACATTAGGCGTGGTGCCGTCTGTTGTATAATAAATAGTTGCATCCTTTTCTGCAGAAAGTTTTACTTTCGTTGCCTCTGTAAACACACCTGATTTTGTGTCACAAGATGGCGTCTCTGTTGTTTCTTTCCATACATATACCGGATATACATCCAGATCTGACTTGACTTGGATAAATCCATAGGTATTCCATCCTTTGAAATCCATCTTATCAACATCTTCATGTTCTGGCTCGATAGCATCTTTACCATATTCTACCTTTTGAGAATTAATTAATTTCTCATTTTTATCATAGAAATTAATCGTATAGGTCTGTATTTTATAATTTGCCATCAACACCAAATTATCAGTCACCTCATTAACCTTCTTACCATCTAATGTTGTCCAGCCAACGAAATCATAGCCCTCAATAACTGATTCCTCCGGGTAGTCTAATGGATCACCATAAGAAAACACTTTAGTTTCTGCCTCTTTGGTTTCCCAATTTACATAAGCAACACTATATTTATTTTTCACATACTGTGCCGTAATCTCCATGTCATCTCTAACGTTGGTAAAGCCAAAGTCCCAACCCACAAAGGAATAATGCTCTTTATCTGGTACTTTCGGCGAAGTTGCGCTACTTCCCTCCATTACCTTCTGTGTATCAATGATATTTCCTTCATCATCCTTAAATGTAACCGTATATTCCGGCTTTGGAGCAATGATCTTTTCCAAAAATACCGGATTCTCAGCACCTTCTATCGCAAGCGCTACAGTATAATCGCCTGTTTTTGCGCTAATAGCCTGACGAGGGATAAATGTATATGCATAGCTGCCATCTTCTCCAATCGCAACCTGTCCCACATATTCATTATTAGAATCTGATGGTTCATCATTTTTGTATACCAATAATGTCGCCTGTTTCCCAGCAAGCTCCCTATCAAGTGTTCCTGATACCGTATAACTCTTTCCGGAGTTGTCCTCTACGTCTTTCATCTTGGCACGATAACGATATGCTGTTCTTGTCTCTACCTTACTAGTATTGCTTTCCTTTGCTTCATTCGTGCTCCACCCGGTCCAATCCTTCCAACGCGACCAATAATATGTATATCCCTTTGTCGCATCACGATATCTCCATTCAGTATGCGAAGAAGCTGCTATATTTTGCGTTGATGCTAAGAACCATATCTCAGCAGAAAAGTTTTTACCACCGGCAGGTTTATATCCGGTATGACCGGAGTAAGTCCCAATTACCGGCAGACAATAATCTGTCTGCCAATCATACCTGGTACCACCCATACTAGATGAGTAGGTGTAATAAAATGTTTTTGCATTGGTATTATAATATCTGTAATAATACCAATTATATAATGTACGTGCTGCAGAGTCCTGTACATTTTGCGTTTGCACTTCTCTCTTGGATGTCTCATTCGTATATCCACTAATTGAGTTTCTTGTCCATCCACTCCAAGCGCCATAATTCCAATCTCCATCAAGGACCGACTTATCTAATGACCATCCTGCATTGGCATTTGTTCGTGTTGTCGTTGTTTCCTTATCTTGATGTCGATATTCTGTTCTGGTTTCAATTTCATTATTATCATCTGGTTTTTCCGGGCTCCACTCACTCCAATTACGTGCCACATCAATAGTAGCCACCTCTGAAATCGGGATTCCTTTGGAAAAACCATTAATAATATATAAATCTGCCTTTGTTGCAGCCCCCTCATATGGCACATAAATCTCTATGCCTTTCTTCTCTTCTCCTTTCCCCAAAGAAAAAGCTTTTGATTCTGTCGAATCTAACAATTTCCCTTTTGATGTCTTTAAAGATACCAGGGCACGTCCTTTTGTACGCTTATTTGGATTGTTTTTAATATCATAATTGACAATATATCCGTCATCCTTAAACTCGCATTTGTTCAAAGTAATGACAACAGGAAGATCATCATTAGCCCATACATAAGTTGCCTTAATCGTAGCATTCCCCTGTACATTTTTATAATCTTCAGAATCCCATCCAGCAAACACATAACCTTTTTCAGCCTCTGGTGGTTCCGGCGCAGTTGCACTGTCTTCAAACAAGACGGACTCTGACTTGATCACCTTATCATCTTTGTCGCAAAATGTAATCTTGTATGTATTTCTCTTGAACTGCGCCTCTATCGTACGATCAGATGTAACATTGCTGTACTCTCCTTTCCAGCCCAAGAAAGTATATCCCTTTCTTGAAATACCAAGTGGCGCAGTTGCGGCATATCCGTATTTTACTGTCTGCTCGCATAAAAGATTCTCTTGTCCATCTTTGTCAAATTCAACGAAGCGTACTTTGCATGGATCATGTGCAACAATCGTTTTATTTAACGTTGCTACATCGCTATTAGAACTTCCTTGCGCAAAACCTGTAATTTTATACTCCCCGGCACTTGGTAATGCAAATGCCAAAGAAGTAGCATTCGCAGTACTGGTTGTTAATGTTTTCGTATATGTTCCACCTTTTGTCTGTGTGATTGTTAGGGAATACCCCCCTGTAGCATTGCTATCAGCACCCCAATTAACCGTTACTGCATCCCCAACCGCATAATGTGTCTTAGCAGTACTAAATGCCGGTGTATTTGGTTTTTCTGTACCGGTTGTCCTGTCATATATCCAATCAGTATAAAGGGTCTTACCGCCAACATTTGCATATATCTGCCAATTATATACATGCCCCGGACGCAATGTGACGCCACACTCCGTCCTACAATCAAACCATATATTGGAAGAGTGTGAATACTGCCCCTCTGGCTTCATAGTTTCCTGCTTGCTGGCGATCACGTTATTATTATCTCGAATTGTTATTCCTACCGTAGTAACTCTCTGTCCATTTGGATTATATACTTTTGCTCGTGGCACAAGATTATTATCATATTTGTCACATGATACGGCTTGGATAGAAGCGTTTGCAACCGGTTGCGGATTGGAACCACCGTTTCCAAGATACACAAAACCCATAAAATCATTTCGAATACCAGCCGATGATTTTATCTCTCCTACTTCAATAGCGTGCACAGTACAATATCCATTGGTCTGTCCACAACGGTAATACGTACCCCAATTTCTATAATAAGACGTACCTCCTTCACTTATATACGCAGTATTTCCATCTATTTTTTCCAATACCGCCACGTGTCCTTGATAGCAAATCAATGCTGGAGCTTTGATTTCCTGTCCTCGTGAAAAGCCAAATTGTCTGTATTGACTATTATACCAACTCTGACCGCTCCATATCATGGATATGTTTTTTCCTGATATCTGTCTAGCTCTTGCTGATGCAAACCACGCACATCCCTGTGATCCATATGCATATTTTCCCCATGTCTGAATTCTTGCAAAATCCGAAAATGGGGATGCCATAATATCAATATTAATACCACCTGTTCCATTGTTAGCAATGGCATAGCCAGCCGCCTTTGCCTCCTGCTTCTGATAAAACGGTATACTAGTTACAACCATCACTACCACAAGCAGTCGTGCAAGAAAGATTTTCAATCTAATACTTTTCCTACTCATATCATCGTCCTCCTCGTTTACGGTGTAATTATCAACGCCTCTAGATGTTCATTGTAATACATAACGTTTCTATTCCCTTTTCCGTTATTTTCATTTCCATAAGAAGTATTAAACATGATTTATTCGATGAATTATGTACTTTTGAGACAATTTCATATTCTGATATTGTGCGGATTCAACAATATTTCAAATATAATTTTAGTTAAAATAACAACAACTTTTTTAGTGTCTACAATATAAAATGACCATTACGCAAAATCTATGCGAAACGGTCATCGTTATATAACAATATTATTAATACCTATTTTCCGGCATCCTCCATCAATATCTGTTGTGTTTTCTCTTTCCCCGTTAAATTATTATCAGTACTTTGTTCCGGAATTAAAGCGATGATTGCCAATGCCATCACTAACAACAATGCTGCAATTTTAATAAGATTACTTTTTCCCATGGTATCTTACTCCTTCCCTCTTCATGCAACTATTTTACTTACCTCGTCCTAAGCATACACCATCCATGTTCAAATATTTCTCCGTTTTTTTCATTTCTTTCTTCTTAAGTCCTATTCTTTATTTTTTCCGCTTTTTCTAGGCTTTTGTCTCTATAGAAAACTTTTTCTCTATAGTTCACCTTTATAACATTGTTCATTATGCACAATATTCAGTTGAAAACTTTGTGAAATATTTTTAATATAATTTATACGAATGAAAAATACTGTCGTTTTTTATAAGCGATATCTCGCGGACGCACTAGAACAACTTGCATTTAACACTCTTTACACAGCGCTACACAATTGCCTATCTAATTTCTTTATACCGCGTTCGCATCCTCACAGAGCACTTGTATTATATAGAACACTTTTTTCTTATATTGTAAAAGAGACTATAAAATAAGTTCCGAGTAAGTAATGGCATTATTTTATCGGTAATACAACTGATTGTACTGTCTGAAATATCCCGATCATAAAGCTCCTTTAAGTGTGTTTCAATGTCTCCCGTGGTCATTTCTTTTGCATACATAGATATAATCTTTTCTTCTATGTCCTAAGTGACCGTATTTTGATATTTTGGTATCATCTGCGGTTCATACTTCCCTTTGCGATCTCTTGGGATTGCAACGTCCATATCACCATAACTGGTACGCATTGTTTTCTTGGAATTGCATTCCGGCTGTTATCGGTCTCTTTGTTGTGGTAATCGTATTTGGAACACTCCAGTTCCTCATTAAGTTCTTCGTCAAGAGCCCCTTCCAATAAAACAGATATCATGTCCCGCATGATGGAATTAACATCGTTTCGGGTTTTGATACTGATATCATTCTCCTTGAGATATCCCTGCATCATTTCACGTATTGCTGCTTTTTGTGGTGAATCACTTTTTCTTCTTGCCATAATAAAAATCTCCAAACTGAATAATGTTATCTTTCATCAAATTGAAGTTTTACACAAACTTTGTGACACTCCCTTTGACATATACATTTATACCTGTATATTGCAGATAAGAGCAGAGAACCTATCTAGTCTCTGCTCTTGGTAAAGCTCAATGACTATCTCTTTATTTTTATTTTTTTAACAGAACTCCATTTGCCATAATATTTCTTTCCCTTATAGGATTTAAATCCCCTTACTCGCACATAATAAGTTTTTTTCTTTTTTAATCCAATTATTGTTTTAGAATACTTATTTTTAGTAGCATTCACGCTTTTTTTCTTCTTTGTAAACTTTTTGTTCAAAGCATACTGTATTTGATATCCCGAAGCACCAGCTTTCTTTTTCCACGATACAAATATTTTTTTGCTTTTCTTATTTTTCAACTTTACGTTAGTTATCTTTGAAGGTTTTGTAATTTTTTTCTTCTGTATATTCTCGGCAGGTTTATTTTGTGGCTTCGAAGTGGCAGTTAATGGTACATTACTTGTTTTATCGTTATCTATAGCATCTCCATCCGTCCTTTTCACAACAATATACATTATTGCCTCATGCTTGCCATCTTCAGTGATTGCAGTTATTTTTGCCGTTCCTTCAGATATAGCAGAAATAATACCACAATCCTCAACCTTTGCTACATCATTATTTGTAGAAGAATAAGTTAACCTCTTATTCGTTGCATTGCTTGGATTTACAGTGGCAGTAAATATATCCTCATCACCAACCTTCATCTCTACGGAAGAGGCTTCAAATGTAACATTTTCGATATCCACCACATTACTTGTAAACCTCGCAATTAATCTTTTACTTCCCTGCACCGAAAATGCGTAATCTGGTTGATCTGACACCAAAGTTCCAGCTTCATCATAAAATCCGATAAAATCATTGTTTTCATCAGTTACAGCTTCCAATTTTATATAATCCCCTAACCTAACATCAGAGTAGCTGTCTACTGAGCCAATACCTTCTACAACAATATCAATATCCACACCATAATCATCTGCGCCATATATCAACGTCGGTTTTATATCTTGCTTATCTTCACTGCTTAAGTTAATCTGATCTACACTGGAATCAGTACTTATTTTTTGTGTCAAAGTCTTACCTTTTTCTATGTCAACTGCCTGATAAGAAACTCGATTTGTTTCACCCGTATCTGCATCAATTTCACATAAAGAATAATCCATCTCGCCTTCATCATTTCCAGTCAATTCTATTGTAAAATCTTGTCCAGTAGGAAGATAGAAACTCTTTGAATCCCCATCCACATTCATAATTATTTCATCACCAACACTTTCATTTATTTCATTATTCTCGATCTGCCCTAACACATCCCCTTCATTATTTTTTATTGTAATATCTACCGGGCAATTTACAATCCCTTTCATCGTTGATCGTCCTTGCTTTAATTGTTTTTCTGTTAGAATATTCATTGCAGCCAAATAAGTTTCTGATCGATGTGCACATGCAAAACTTTCAGTAAGCACAGGAAGCATTCCCAGTCCTTGATGTACCACAAAAAATGATATAGTTTTTTGTCCTATTTTCCCCCAGTATAAACCAGACAGGGCATCTGCCATATATAAATAACTGGACTTTCTATATGAATTATTTTGGGACATAAAGTATCCCAAAGTTTTTGTAAAAAGTGCCTGTAACGAATATGGAGTATCAGTAATCCCGTAATCTGTGTTATTATGTAAATTTTTTGTATAATACTTTTGAGAATTTGGCACAGTATTCGTTATTGTTGACACATATTCACTTACATCAACTATTCCTTTTATATATGGTGCATACCCATCTTTATCCTTTGGTCTATATTCTTTATAGTATTTTTTTAATTTTCTTACATAACTTATGTAATCAACATAATTATCTACATTATCCGTATACAAATCTGTTGATTTGCTTGGAAGAACATAACTTTTTCCATATCTTCCATATCCCCATTTGGATGGCATTACTTTTGTTACAAAATCTTCCGGATTGACTATATTATAAATATTGTTATATTTTTGGTCATCTCTTTCCTTGATGGATGTTGTATTTGGCGTAGCAAAAGTATATACGAATACATCCTTATTGGAAATAGACACTGAAAAGTTAGAGTTTTTCAATGAATTATCATCTATTTTTGCCCCAAGCAAATTGGCAACTGCTGCCCCTCTACTATGACCAGTAATAAGAATTTTTAATTTCCCATCTGATAATTTATTGTCTTTTACATAGTTGCAAATTCCATTATACACAAAATCTGCTCCACGTAAAAAGCCTTTATGGGTGCTTTCTCCATATCCAGAATCAAAATTATCAATCCATTCTTTTTTATATGTTCCTCGTACTACTACACATAAGATGTTAGTTTTCTTTCCATCTAGTACCACAGTTTTATATGCCAAACAATAAGGTGCTTTATCTTCAACTTTATCAGCAACCTCTTTGATTTCTTTGTAACCAAGAGCATTTAATGCATCTTCCATATTTTTATTATTATTTCCTGTTGCATCTTTGTTTTCATTATATATCATAGTTGACATTCCAGCAGCAAAAGTAGCCAAGTCATGGTGATACGTAGTTGCGTTTTTGGAAAAAACAGTTTCATCACAGGATAAAGATATTTTTCCTAAACCTGATTCCTTTTGATATAATTCACCTACTGTCCCCACCGTCTTAGCCTCTGTATAATTACTTAAATCTTTATCTGGTTCTGCGGATGAATTTCCTGTTCCAGCAAAATCCAATTTTATAGGCTCCGTTATCCATGTATTGCCATTCAAATCAGGATTCTCCCCTGAACAAATATTCGTTCCACATTGCCCATAATAATTATCTCCCCACATGTATAAGTCACCATTAGTCTTTATCACTGCGCTAACAAACGGATCTCTTATATAAGCGCTAACATCATTAATGAACTCTACTCCCTCAATATCCATATCTAGATCAACTTCTGGATAATACCCCAGCAAGAACAATTTATTATCTTGTGTAATAACACTTAATGCACTACCTCCATTTGTAATTTTAAAACTTTTAACATCCTCTTTTAGAAGATGAGGTGCTCCATAATAAGATTTATTTCGCCACCAACCACCAATATATAATTTACCATCATCACATTGAACCATATAAAAATGATCATTCCCCGAAAACAATTCTGCATCTATAACATTATCCTTAAACTTTTGCGGTGAATACATTTTTTCACTATCCAAATTAATAAATCCTGCACTTGATAATTCTGTCCAAGACATATTCTTAACTTCTTTGCCCCAAACATATAATGAACCGGATACCGAAATTGCCCAGCCATTATTTTTAGATACTTTTGCTTTCTTTATGCCATCCATTATATAGACTGGCGATAAAGTATTCATATTTTCATCTTTCTTTAGCCCCAGATTTCCAGACCCCCACGCATACAGACTATCGTCATCCTTAAGCGCAGTTACCGTAAAACCATCAACTTCAATAGATTTGACACCATCCATAATCTTTTGTGGTAGCATACACGTTTCAGTAGTACCATTACCTAAACTACCATATTTACCATCACCCCATGTATACACTTCTCCATTTTCAGACAAGGCAATGCAGGTATCCAAACCAATGATTTTAACATCAACTATATTTTCAAGAATTTTTTTCGGTGTACAATAATCAATCCCATGTGTTTCATGCCCCAAAATATTAAAATAAGTTTCCCCCCATGTATACAAATCTCCATTATTTTTTATAACAGCGCATACTGATTCTTTAAAAGCAAATGTTCTAACATCTGCCATTATTTTTTCCGGAAAATATCTATTATCCTCATAACCCTCGTCTGTATAATATTCACCCCAAAAATACAGTTCTCCATTACTAAGCAATGCAGCGGATCCATGCCCATCCATTTGAACATCAACCACATTCATTTGTTCTTTCGCGACACTACAAACATCCTTTACAATAACATTGACTAATATGCTACTAAAAAAAATCAGTAAACTAAGTATAATTGCAATAATTCTTTTCATTTCTATTACTCCTCTCTGTATTTTTTGGCCATTAATGCTTAATTGTTATTTTTTCATTTGCGATTAATGGTAACAATGGCGACAAATTCTTATCAATCACATCTCTTTCCTTTACCATTGGGGGTGTTGCATTTTTATTTTGTAATACAATTTCTGTTTTTAACACATTATTGTCGTAATCCATAAACGTAACCTTATGTGTACGTTGACTACTCTTCTGCTTTTTATCAGATTTTCCAACCGCAATGCAATTTCCATCCGAAAGATGAAGCATCAGCTCACGATTGTCATCCGTGGCGTAACCAACCACTCTAACGCAATCTTTTTCTGCATAATGTTTTTTCTTTGTCAGGGAATACTGTGATATTTTTTGTTCACCAATCTGACAATTCTTCTTATCAATAACCACCAACTTATCCAATAGCGAATCGCACCATTCTTTCTCTGACCCCTCAAAATTATTATCTCTAATTACATGCGTAATAGCATTTTGTCGGCTCGCTATATAGATGCCTCCTAATGCCAATGCCACAGCTATAACACTTATCCATACAATTTTTTTATTAAATTTCATCTGTAATAATCACTCCCAGCTTAAATTTTATGTTCTTAACGCTCCTATCATACCCTATCGTTTACCATTGAAATTTCCAATTTTTTCAACATCTTTCATAGACCTCAATTTGATTAAATCCGCTCTATTTCTGCATCTTCATTTTGTTCCGATCATATTCATTCCACATTGCGCCTAGCGGATTGTATAATTTGCACAATTTTCACGTGTGAACTTTGTGAAACTTTTTCGTAGAAAATATTTTTTTGCCCCGCCGTCTTAACATTACAATTCTTCAGTTCGCTTTCTATAAACATCCGTACTATAAAAGAGACCGCCAATCGGCGGTCTCCTCTATATCCCACAACACTTATCTTTCTTTAATTCCTTGATATCCCTATTTTACCTTGATCTTTACGCTCTTCTTTTTGCCACTGCCATCGGTTGCATAAACTGTAATCTTCACAGTGCCTTTTTTCTTGGCCTTAACTACACCCTTTGCAGATACTGCAGCTATTTTCTTATTGGAAGATTTCCAGCAATACTGCGTGGATGCCAGCTTTTTGCCCGGTTTTGCTTTTACCTTTAATTTCAGCTTTTTGCCTTTCTTAAGGTTACGCTTTCCTGCCTTAACGGTAAGTTTCTTGACCGGCTTTTTCATGACTTGGATGCGAACTTTTTTGCTTAATCCATTGGCTGTCGTAATCGTAATAACTGCCTTGCCTGCTTTTTTGCCTGCTTTTACAGTACCATTTGCTGTTACTTTCACGATGGATGGGCGGCTGCTCTTAAACGTTAGTTTTTGACTTGCGGCATTTTTCGGAACCCACTGAACAGTAAGTTTCATTTTTTTCTTAGCAGCAAGTTTATAGCGAGAACCCACTGCAATTTTACCTGCTCCCTTAACTTTAGCATACACAACAAATCCTTTTGCCGTTACACTTGGTTTTCCCGGCTGAAGCGATGGCGTCGCACTCGGATCTGCGCTCGGATTCACACTTGGTTTTGTGCTTGGGCTCACGCTTGGCGCTGTGCTTGGGTTAACGCTTGGATTCGCACTTGGCGCTGTGCTTGGACTCACGCTTGGCGTTGCACTCGGTTTCGCACTTGGCTCTGTGCTTGGGCTCACGCTTGGTTTTGTGCTTGGGCTCACACTTGGTTTTTCGCTCGGGTTTCCACTTGGAGCTGCGCTTGGGTTAATGCTTGGTGCTGTACTTGGACTCACGCTTGGCGTTGTACTCGGTTTCGAACTTGGTGCTGTGCTTGGACTCACACTTGGCGTTACACTCGGTTTCGAACTTGGTGCTGTGCTTGGACTCACACTTGGCGTTACACTCGGTTTTGCACTTGGTGTCGCGCTTGGCTCTGACGTCCCATTTGCCTTTGCGCCACTAACGGCAAAGGTAAGTTTTACCGTATTGTTTCCCTGATACGAAGCGTTATTAAAGGACGCTTTTTTCTGTCTTTCTGCCGACACATCCTGAATATGTGTCATGACGTCTGCCCAAATATTAATAAAAGCAAAATCAAACACATTATTTGACAGTCCATCGGATGCTGCCGGTTTCAAACTGCTATCATAGGTATACGTGTCATCTTTGATCGTGTACTGTTTCCCATTTACTGTTATTGATTTCAGCGTAATAACTGCATAGCTAAGTGCTGAACCTGCCGCTTCGGCCGCCTGTATATCTTTGATATATAACGAACCGATATTTTTAAGCTGCGTGTCTGTCGGCTTAACTGATAACGTGAATTCTTCGTCTTTCGTTGAAATATCTACACTTTGTTCACTAGCGATCGTCGTCCAGCCGGATGTATCTAACATATACAGCTTTGTCCGTATATAGGAAGGTTTTGGCACGGTCACTTTGCACGTTGCCTGACATCCGGCCGCAATCGCTGCCGTAATTGTGCAAGTACCTGCACCCACTGCTGTGACCAAACCATTGGAATTTACTGTGGCTACTTTCTCATCATCGGATGTCCATTTAATAACATCTTTGCTGTCAGATGGTGTTAAGGTTGCATTAAGTTGTGTTCCCGCATCCCCAACATGAATCGTGATTTCCTGCTGATCCAAAGCTATCCCGGTTGCCGTGGAAGATGCACGATAGATCTCCATCATTGCATCAATAATGTCTTGATGCGTTACCTGACAAGAATACCGATTTATCAGACAAAAGCCATAGTCACCATCGAATCCATTATCCCATGCAACAGGCACCAGTTCGTACTGTTTTGCATAATAACATACTTTCTGATAATAATCGGCTCGACATGCCTTATTCCGACTATCATAGTTTGCTTTGTTGATGGCTCCAAACTCGCCAATGATAACGCCATATCCCTGTGATACGAATTTATCATTCATTTTCTTAAACTGCGAAGCCATATAACTTTCATCGCCCCAAGTCGGTACTTTGGATTGGTTTGTTGCCTCGCTGCCCCACTGTGTTTTATCGGCTGATTCTGTACCACAAAAATCCCATGGATCGTAGTAGTGCACAGAAATCATAATTCTTTTTTCGCCGGATGCAATATCAGACGATAAATACTGATCCGTTGGCAGCACAAAGCCATAATTGTCTGCCGTATAATTAATGTTTGTATTCCAACCAGGTATTAACAGCCATCTGCGATCGTTGTTGCCACCGGTTTGACGAACCGTATCCACAAAAATCTGATTATAATCATTGATATTGTTATACGCTGTCTTATTTGGAGTACCATAGGTTCCGTCAAATTCTTCGTTCATTGACTCAAAAATCAAATGTTCATCATAATTTTTGAAACGATCAGCAATTTGCTCCCAACATGCCTTGTACTTAACTTTGATCTTAGTCTGATCGCTGCTTGCGCAGAGCAGCCAGCTACCGCTTACCGTTGTGTAACCGTCTCCATGCATATTAACGATTGCATACATATTGTTCTGTACACAATAGTCTACTACTTCCTGTACATGATCCAGCCATGCAGAATCAATTTTGTATCCATTGTTATCATCAATTTTACTCAAATAAGATACCGGAATTCGAATTGATTGAAATCCTGCTGCCTTTGCTGCCAAAACAAATTCTTTGGTTAAAACCGGATTCCCCCATGCTGTCTCGTTTGGAGTTCCTCCGCTATTTGCTTCCAGGGAGTTTCCTAAATTATATCCAACACCCATCGCCTCCGTGATCTGTTGTCTGTTTAGATCTTGGAAGGATTCTGTCCCCGCCGTCTTCTTTGTCGAAACTTTGTTTGTCACGCTGGCGATCTTACCTTTTTCTGTTGCGCTCGCCGCTTTCTTTGTCGAGGTTCTGTCCGTCACGCTGACGATCTTACCTTTTTCTGTTGTTCCTTCTGCCTTTCCTGTTGCGCTAGACATTGTAAATGATGTTACAACCATCGCCGCACTTAGCAAGTACGCCCATATTCTCTTTTGTTTTCGCATGTTTTCACCATACCTTTCTGTTGATTATTAGATTCTTTTCCCACGAACATACGCTCTCCCCCGTACAACAAATACGATAAATTCTTCATGCACATCACGTTCCTATATACTTCCTTTATTATACTACAAAGCAATCTAAGTGGATATACTTTTCTTATATTTTTGCCTTTTTTTCTCCTATAAATCATGACGTTAATATATTCTCTTGCAGAGTAAAATTAATATAAAATCCACTTATTATGTTGTATATATAGGCATACGAGTAGATAAATGGCTGGAATTTTAGTTTTGGGAATTCCAGCTTGTCTTTTTCTTGCTTTGGTTGACTGTTTTGATGATTTTGAGGATTCCAGCTTGCCTTTCCTGCTACTTCGTTGACTTTTTTCTCTATTTTCGACATTTCAGCTTGTCTTTTCCTTGCTTTGGTTGACTGTTTTGATGATTTTGAGGATTCCAGCTTGCCTTTTTCTTGCCTCGGTTGACTGTTTTGATGATTTTGATAATTCCAGCTTGTCTTTCCTGCTACT
>JABLTN010136129.1_pt1 | contig 14931 bp, 8 predicted proteins | sample 7160141 | NCBI WGS metagenome assembly JABLTN01 (sample SAMN14651226, study PRJNA627086) | human gut metagenome | isolation source: feces | host: Homo sapiens | reverse complement strand
GACCTTGGAGCGGGCACCGGGCTCGCGGGCGATCGACTTGATCTCGACCACGCCGTCATAGATTTCCGGGACCTCGATCTCGAAGAGGCGGCGGATAAGGTCGGGGTGGGTGCGGGACACGATGATGGACGGGCGCGCCTGGTCACCACGCGCCCTGGGAAGGTCGCTCGCGGGGTCGCGCACGTCGATGATCAGCACCTTCAGGCGCTGGTTGTGGCGATAATGCTCGTTGTTCGGACGCTCGTTGCGCTCATTGGGAAAACGCTTCAGGTCGTAATGCGGAAGCTCAGCCTCGACGCCATCGCGAATCTTGATGATGGTGAAGTCGGGGGTTCCCTGAAGCACGGTGCCCGTCACGAGGTCGCCCACGCGGCGCGAGAACTCCTGGTAGATAGACTGACGACCCGCTTCGCGAACAATCGTGGAGATGACGCTCTTGGCGTTTTGCGCCGCGATACGGCTCACGTCGTCGGGGGTCACATCGCGCTCGGTGAACTCGGCGTACTCGCCGGTCTCGGGATCGGGCTCGCCAACGGGAACAAGCTCGTAAACATAGATCTTGCCCGTCTGACGGTCGATCGTGACGCGCGCGTCCCATTCAAGGTCGAGAATATGCTGATAGCTTTTAGCGAGCGATGCCTCCAAGCGCTCAATCAGGTAGAACTCGTCAATCTTGCGTTCATGAGCGAGAGCCTGAAGCGCTTCGATCAGTTCAGAGTTAGCCACGTCCAGTCGCTTCCTTTCTTAGCCGAAGTCAACGGCGCCCACCACGTGAGCGCGCTTGATGAGCGAATAACCAATAGCGATGCGCGAGCCGTCGACCTCGACGATCACGTCATCGCCTTCCATACCTTCAAGCGTGCCTGTAAACGAGCTGCGCCCGTCGATAGGAGACGACGTCTTCACCACAACCTGTTCGCCGGCAAAACGGGCGAAGTGCTCCTTCGTGCGAAGGGGCCTGTCGATTCCGGGAGAAGAAACCTCGAGCATGTAGGCTCCCGGGAACGGATCGATCTCGTCCATGATGCGGTTGATCCACACCTGGGCGCTTGCGAGCTCGTCGAAGCTCACGCCCTCCTCGGTGTCAATGAAGACGCGAATCGTCGGAGCCTTCTTCGACCCCATGATCTCGAGCGTCACGATTTCGACCCCGCTGGCAGCGGCCGTCGGCTCGAGCGCATCGAGCAGTTTCTGTTCTTTGGCGGTGAGCATGTCGCCTCCTTCCTTCAACGCTTTCGCTGCACGCTTCATTGCCCAGCGGCTTTTTTCGCCCTAACATACAAAGAAAGCGGGCAAGGCCCACTTTCTCAAATAAGCGAAAGTATGATGCGCGCCGCTGCGCACAGTAGTTATTTTATACCACAGAAACGGCGCCTCTGGCTAGCGTCATCCCCCGCACCGCGCAAGTTCGCCACAATCTGGGCGGCAAACGGTGCCGAACGCTTAAGCCTCGTGGCCCCACATGCGCACCTCGGGTTCGAGGGCGACCCCCGACGACTCGAGCACGCGACGCTGCACCTCGGCGATGAGCGCCTGCACGTCGGCCGACGTCGCATCACCCGCATTCACGACGAAGCCGGTGTGCTTGGTAGAAACCTGGGCGCCGCCGATAGAAAGTCCCTTAAGCCCCGCCTGATCGATGAGCGCTGCAGCAAAATGGCCCTCCGGGCGCTTGAAAGTGCTTCCCGCAGAAGGCATGTCAATCGGCTGCTTCGCCTCGCGCTTGGCGGCAAGCTCGTCCATGCGCGCTCTGATGTCGTCGGGATCAGCCGGCGTAAGCTCGAGCGTTGCTGCGACCACGACGTAGCGCGCAGCGTCGAACATGCTGTGGCGGTACGACCACTCGGCCTCCTCACGGGGCACCTCGACGATGCGCCCCTCGGGAGTCACGCACGTGACGCACGCGCACACCTGCGAGAACTCGCCGTCGTAGGCGCCTGCGTTCATAATGGCCGCGCCCCCGACGGTGCCGGGGATGCCGCAGGCGAACTCGTAGCCCGAAAGCCCTGCGGCGCATGCCGCCTCGGCGACCGCTGCGTTTGTAGCACCCGCGCCCGCAACGATTCGCGTGCCGTCCGCACGAATCGCTGAGAGGTTGTCGCGAACCTCGATCACCACGCCCTCGACCCCTTCGTCGGAAACGAGCAGGTCGCTTCCACAGCCGATGACGCGCCAGGACACGCCCGCCTGCTCGCAGGCGCACACGACCTGGGACACCTCTTCAACGCTGCGCGGTGACACGAAAGCATCGGCGGGTCCGCCGATCTTGAAGGTGGTGTGCGGCGCAAGAGGCTCTAAGGGGCGCACATTCTCCTCGCCGACGATTACGACAAGCGAGCCGAGCAGCGATTTGTCCATTCGCGCGTCCTTTCCGTTGTGACCGATGCGACGCTAGAGCGTCCGCTAAAAGGGCGGCGTCCGACAAGAGCGCCGCCCAAAACTAGAGTAAATGATAAGAAGCCGGAAGGCTACTTCTGCTGGTGCTCCCGCTTGTCGTTGAGCAGGCGGTTCAAGGCGTTCACGTACGCGCGGGCGGAGGACACGACGATGTCGTTGTCGGCGCCGCGGCCCGTGTACACTTCCCCATCAGGTGCGGTAACGCGGATGGTCACCTCGCCGAGCGCATCGATACCGCGGGTCACGGACTGCACCGAGAACTCGGTCAGATCGTTTTCAACCTGGACGATCTTGTTAACAGCCTTATACATCGCGTCGATCGGGCCGGTACCGAAATCGCATGCAGTGACGACCTGGTCGGCCTGGTTGCGCAGCGTGACGGTCGCCGTCGGAATCATGTCGGTGCCGCAGGAGATCTGCACGCCCTCGAGCTGGAAGATAGCGCTCACCTGACGGTCGCGCTCGTGAATGAGGCTCTCAAGATCCTCGTCATAGACTTCCTTCTTTTTGTCGGCAAGGTTCAAGAAGTCCTCGTAGACCTTGTCGAGCGCGTCGCCCTCGAACTCGTAGCCGAGCTCCTCGAGGCGATGCTTCAATGCCGCGTGTCCGCTGCGTGCGGTAAGGACGATCTGGCTCTGGCCTGCTCCAACGTCTGCCGGGTCGATGATCTCGTAGGTGTCGCGCTTCTTAAGCACGCCGTCTTGGTGGATGCCCGAGGAATGCGCGAACGCGTTGGCGCCGACGATTGCCTTGTTCGCCTGCACGTTCATGCCCGTAATCGAGGAAACAAGACGGCTTGCCTTGGCGAACTCCCGCGTGTTGATGTCGGTGTGGGCGTTGAGCTCCTCACCGTGCATGCGGATGCCCATGACGACTTCCTCGAGCGCCGTGTTGCCCGCACGCTCACCGAGGCCGTTGATCGTGCACTCGATCTGGGTCGCGCCGTTCTTCACGCCCTCGAGCGCAAGCGCAGTCGCCATGCCGAGGTCGTTGTGGCAGTGAACCGACACGGTAACGTTCTCGATACCGCGCACGTTCTCCATGAGATACGCGATACGGCGGCCGAACTCGGCGGGAAGGGAGTAGCCCGTGGTATCGGGGATGTTGACGACGGTCGCGCCCGCATCGACGACGCGTTGGATGACCTTCACGAGGAAATCGTAGTCGGAGCGGCCGGCGTCCTCAGCGTAGAACTGCACGTCGTTCATGTATTTCTTGGCATAGCGCACGCAGTGCTCCGCGCGCTCGAGGCACTGGTCCTCGGTGATGCGAAGCTTATCGTGCAGGTGGCTCGGGCTCACGCCGAGACCGGTGTGGATGCGCGGGCGCTTGGCGTACTTGAGCGCTTCTGCTGCACGATCGATGTCCTTCTCGACGGCTCGCGTGAGGCCGACGACCGTCGCGTCGTCGCCGGCGAGCTCGGCAATGCGGCGGACGCTTTCGAAGTCACCAGGACTTGAGATGGGGAAACCGGCCTCGATGACGTCGACCTTCATACGTAGTAGCTGACGCGCGACCACCAGTTTTTCTTCCGTGTTCATGGAGGCGCCGGGAGATTGCTCGCCGTCGCGCAATGTGGTGTCAAAGATGTCGATCTTGCGCGTCATTTCGTTGTTCCTTTCTAAAATACTTGCGGCCTTATACCGCGGCGAACATTCTAGCGCAGGCGCTGCACATCGAAGAAAAGAAGGGCCGCTGCCCTCGGGTTTCACCCGAAATCGGCAACGACCCTCCACATTTCCCCGAAGTTGCGGCGCGCTATTCCCCTAATCGAACAGGCTCCTCATGTCCGTATCCTTCATGGGAGCGCCAGCCGAGGGAAGGCTTTGGGCGCGGAACTTCTCAAGCGACGCTTCCCCGCCCAAGAATTCCTCCGCCTTGCCGACCATGGCCACCATGCGGCTCCCCTTGACGGTGAGCGCCTGCACACCCTGCGTGCTGTTGGTGGTCTTCGTCCGCAAAAGCGAGGTATTGAAGTTGACGAGGCGATGGTCGCTCGACACGAGCGCAAGGTCGCGGTCCTCCTTCAGCACCTGGGCGTAGAGCAGCTTGGCTCCGCCGTAAATCGCGTTCTTCAAGCGTTTGCGGTTCGTCTTGGTGACGTACCCGGACAGCGCGACGCGCGCGACACGGCCGTTCTCGAAGACGAATAGCGCGTCAGCCTTGTAGTCTTCGGGATCGATGGCCCAGGTCACAACCTCGCCGTCGTCCATCTCCAGATCGGTGGGCAGATACGACCCCAGCTGCGCCGACTTGGTGTCCTCGAACGCAGCGACCTTGCACTTGTAGACCTGGCAATGGTTAGTGAACACGAGCAGGTCGTGAGTGTTGGACGAGTCGAACTCGATGAAGGGCTCGTCGCCGTCCTTGTACTTCAGCGTCGCGGCCTTGCGCAGCACGCGGTCGGTCATCTTCTTCAGGTAGCCGTCGCGCGAGAGCATCATGGTGACGGGGTATTCCTCAACCTCGGGCTCAAGGTTCACCTCGACGATCTCGGAAGGCTCGACGAGGCCAGTCTTGCGCGGCATGACGTACTTCTTGTTCACCGCGGCCAGCTCGTCATGGATGACGTCTTTAATCTTCTCCTCACTAGCGAGGATATCGTTGAGCTCGGCGATATCGCCCTCGAGCTTCTCGATGTCCCGCGTGCGGTTCATGATGTATTCCTCGTTGATGTTGCGCAGCTTGATTTCCGCCACAAACTCGGCCTGGACTTGGTCAATCCCAAAGCCTTTCATAAGGTTGGGGACAACGTCGGCTTCAAGCTTCGTGCCGCGGATGATTGCGATGGCCTTGTCGATGTCGAGCAGGATCGCCTCGAGGCCGTGCAGCAGATGCAGACGGTCGGTCTTCTTCGTCAGATCGAAGTTCATGCGGCGACGAGTCGACTCGACGCGCCACGCGACCCACTCGTGCAGGATCTCACGCACACCCATGACGCGCGGATAGCCGTCGACAAGCACATTGAAGTTGCACGCGAAGGAATCCTGCAGCGTGGTGGAGCGGAAGAGCTTCGCCATGAGCTGCTCAGGGTCGACTCCCCTCTTCAGGTCGATCGCGATGCGCAGGCCGGAAAGGTCGGTCTCATCGCGGATGTCGGCGATCTCGCGCACCTTGCCCTCCTTGGAAAGCTTCACGATGCGCTCGATGATGACGTCGGTCTTGGTCGTGTACGGAATTTCGTACACCTCGATGATGCGCTCGTCGGGCAGGTAGCGCCAGCGCGAGCGAATCTGGAAGCTGCCGGTACCCGTGTTGACGATACGCTCCATCTCCTCGCGGCGATAGATGATCTCGCCGCCGGTGGAGAAGTCGGGCGCGGGCATGAATTCCAGCAGGTCGCAGTCAGGATCGCGAAGGAAGTGCATAGTCGCCGTGCACACTTCGTTCAGGTTGAACCCGCAGATGTCGGACGCCATCGCGACACCGATGCCCTTGTTGGCAGACACGAGGATGTTGGGGAACGTGGTGGGCAGAAGGCGCGGCTCCTTCATGGCACCGTCGTAGCTGTCAACAAAGTCGACAGGGTCCTTATCGATGTCCTTGAAGATCTCGGCGCAGATCGGAGAGAGCTTGGCTTCGGTGTAGCGCGAGGCCGCATAGCTCAAGTCGCCGGAATAATACTTGCCGAAGTTGCCCTTGGACTCGACGAACGGAGCGAGAAGCGCCTCATTTCCCGTTGCCAAGCGCACCATGGTCTCGTAGATGGCGGCATCGCCATGCGGGTTGAGCTTCATCGTCTGGCCGACGATGTTCGCGCTCTTCTGGCGCGCGCCGTTCAAAAGGCCCATCTTGTACATAGTGTAGAGCAGCTTGCGGTGCGAGGGCTTGAAGCCGTCGATTTCCGGGAATGCGCGCGACACGTTGGTGCTCATGGCGTAGGGCATGTAGTTCTGCTCGAGCGTCTGCGTGATGGGCTGCTCGGTAACCTCGGAGTGCAGGCCTATCACGTTGGGATTGTCCACATGCTTTTTCTTCGGTGCGGTTTTGGTCTTCTTCTTTGCCACGGTCTCCCCTTGGTGCGTGTATCGGGCTCCTCTATCGAACCGCAGGGCGGTTCAGGTGGTTTTCAAACGGCGTTACTGCAGGTCAAGCTGGTCGAGATATTCCTTGCCGTGCTCGGCAATGTGCCTTTTTCGGCCTTCGTCATCGTTTCCGAGCAGAAGGTTGAACATGCTCTCCATGATGGTGACGTCCTCGGGCTCCACCTTGATCAAGCGGCGCGTTTCGGGGTTCATGGTGGTGAGCCACATCATGTCGGGGTCGTTCTCGCCAAGACCCTTCGAGCGGTTGATCGAGCACCTCTGGTCGCCGATTTCCTTCAGAATGTTGTTCTTCTCGAGCTCGGTGTAGGCGAAGTAAGTCTTTTCCTTGCAGTTGATCTCGTAGAGCGGCGACTCGGCGATGTAGACGTAGCCCTCATCGATGAGCGTCGGCACGAGCCGGTAGAGCATCGTGAGGATAAGCGTGCGGATGTGGTAGCCGTCGACGTCGGCGTCCGTGCAGATAATGACCTTGCTCCAGTTGAGGTTTTCCAAATCGAAGGTGCCGAGGTTCTTCATGCGCTTGTCCTTGACCTCGACGCCGCAACCTAAAACGCGCAGCAGGTCCATGATGATATCGGACTTGAAGATGCGCGGGTAGTCTTCCTTGAGGCAGTTCAAGATCTTGCCTCGAACAGGCATGACGCCCTGGAACTCGGCATCGCGCGAGGTGCGGATGGCGCCCGCCGCCGAGTCGCCCTCTACGATGTAGATCTCGCGGCGACCCTTGTCCTTCGAGCGGCAGTCGATGAACTTCTGCACGCGGTTAGCCATGTCGGTCTTCTGCTGCAGGTTAGTCTTGATGCTCTGGCGGGTTTTCTCCGCGTTCTCGCGCGAGCGCTTGTTGATGAGCACCTGATCGACGATTTTGCCCGCAGCATCTTTGTTCTCGATGAGATAGGTCGTGAGGCGCTCCTTGAAAAACGCCGTCATGGCCTGCTGGATAAAGCGGTTGTTGATGGCCTTCTTCGTCTGGTTCTCATAGGACGTCTGCGTCGAGAAGCAGTTCGTCACGAGCACGAGGCAGTCCTGCACATCTTGCCATTTGATAGCAGACTCGTTTTTTGTGTACTTGTCCTGCGACTTGATATAGGCATCAAGTGCGCTGGTCAGTGCGCTGCGAGCGGCCTTTTCGGGCGAACCGCCGTTTTCGAGCCACGACGAGTTGTGGTAATACTCCTGCATCTGGAAGGTACGGGAGAAGCACAGGCACGCAGTGATCTTGACGTTGTAGTCGGGCAGGTCCTCGCGATCGCGGCCGCGGCGGTCTGCTTGGATGAAGAAGGGCTCGGTCAGATACTCGGAGCCTACCTTTTCGAGAACATAGTCCTCGATGCCCTTGGGATAGCAGAAGTCTTCCTCCGTGAAACCCTCAGGTCCCTCGAGGCGCAAACGGAAGGTGACGTTGGCGTTGACGACCGCCTGACGGCGCATGGTCTCGCGATACCAGTCGGCAGGGATGTCGATAGAGGTGAAAACCTCGAGGTCGGGACGCCATTTGATGGTGGTGCCCGTCCGCTTCTCGCTTGAAGGCTCAACCTCGAGCGCCTTTTTCTTGGCGCCGACAACCTTGCCCTTCTTGAAATGCAAAGAGTACTTGTTACCGTCGCGCCATACGGTGACGTCCATGTATTCAGAGGCGTACTGCGTGGCGCACGAGCCCAAGCCGTTAGTGCCGAGCGAGAAGTCGTAGTCGCCGCCCTGGTTGTTGTTGTACTTGCCGCCTGCGTACAGCTCGCAGAAGACGAGTTCCCAGTTGAAGCGTTTTTCCGTGGGGTTCCAGTCAAGCGGGCAACCGCGGCCGTGGTCCTCAACCTGAATCGAGCCGTCGGCAAACGCGGTCAGCGTGATGAGGCTTCCATAACCTTGGCGGGCCTCGTCGACCGAGTTGGACAGAATCTCGAACGCGGCATGAGCGCAGCCGTCGAGGCCATCGGAGCCGAAAATGACCGCAGGGCGGAGGCGAACGCGCTCCTCGTCTTTCAGCTGGCGAATGCTATCGTTGCCGTAATCGGCAGTGGTGTTTGCCATTCTCGCTCTTTCGATGATAGTGTTTCCTCTTGCGCAGCTTCCAAGCCCCTCAGGGCAAAGCCGCCTTCCCGCTCGGCTTGCGCGGCGTGAAAGACACGGCGCTGCTGGCAGATCTTGTGGGCCAGTCTCGCTGGCGTGATGTGCAATGACCGACTTTACCACATGCATCGCCCGCGACGTGACGACGACACAGCAAATTCATCGGACATACGTTCGTGTATAGCGGTTTGATTGCACGGGCTCGAGGCATCAAGCCCGCTCGCCGCGGCAGGAAGCAAATGATGCCCGCACAAAAGCGTTATCCCAGATAGGCGCCCTGCACAACAGGGGCGCCCGACCCTTTGGCGACATCGCCTCGGAATCGGGCGCCCACAGAAGCGCGCTTAGACGCAGGAACCGAACGCTTACAGGCTGAACGACCACACGTTCTTGAAGTCAAGCGTGCTCGAGAGCTTCTCGAGCAGCTGGTCGTTCACATTGCCCTCGACGTTCATGTACACGAGCGCCGTCTTCTCGGAGGGCTTCGTGCCGATCTGCATCGTCGTGATGTTCACACCCTCGTTGCCGAGCAACGTGCCGATCGCGCCGATGCGGCCGGGGGCGTCGACGTACTCGAACACGAGCGATTGCTTGGCGGGCGCGATGTCGATCTTGTAGTCGAGCAACGACATGATGCGCGGGCGCTGCATCGAGCCGAAGAGCGTCGCACCGACTTCGACCCCGTCGGCGACGACCTTCACGGCCGACGCGTACTCGTCAGCGTCGGCGATCGAGGCAGTGTCCACCTTGATGCCGTGGCGCGCGGCGACCGACTCCACGTTCACCGGCGTGACCGACCCCGCGCGGCGATATGCCAGGATGCCGTCGAGCGCGCCTGCGACCAGGATGGACGCATCCGCGTTCGCGATCGTTCCCGCCGCCTCGACGCGCAGCGTCTTGGGGATGCAGCCTAAGATCTGCGCCAGGATGCGGCCCATCATCTGGCAGGCGGGGACATAGGGGCCCACCGCGTCCATCATCTCGGGCGGAACGAGCGTCATGTTGAGCGCCGTGGGGACGATGGAGCCCTCAAGGCCGCTCGAGACGTACTCCGCGATCTGCACGCCGGCGCGCACCTGCGCCTCGTGGGTGGAAGCGCCCAGGTGAGGCGTCAAGAGCACGTTGTCGAACTCGTGCAGGGGGCTGCCCGTGCAAGGCTCTTCCTCGAACATGTCGATGCCCGCGGCGAAGATTTTGCCTGCGGCAACGAAATCGGAGAGGGACTTCACGTTGTAGATGCCGCCGCGCGCCGCGTTGATCAGCACGACGCCGTCCTTCATGGCCGCGAATTCTTCGGGACCGAACATGCCGATGGTCTCGGGCGTCTTCGGCAGATGCACGGTGATGAAGTCGGCGCGCGCGAGCACGTCTTCCACGCGCTCGAAAAGCTCAACACCCAGCTGGTCGGCGCGCTCGGGGCTGCAATACGGGTCGTGCCCGATGATCTTCATGCCGAAGGCACGCGCACGCTCGGCCACAAGCCCGCCGATGCGGCCCAGGCCGAAGATGGCGAGCGTCTTCTCGTAGAGCTCCTTGCCCAGAAACTTCGAGCGCTCCCACTTGCCCTCGTGCATGCTCGCGTTCGCCTGGGGAAGCTGGCGCGCGCAGGCGAGCATGAGCGCCATGGTGTGCTCCGCTGCGCTCATGATGTTCGACGTCGGGGCGTTGCACACGATGACGCCGCGCTCGGTCGCCGCGTCAAGGTCGATCGTGTCGACGCCCACGCCAGCGCGGCCGATAATCTTCAGGTTCTCCGCGGCCTCGATGACCCGGCGCGTCACCGGCGTCGCCGAGCGCACGACAATCGCATCGTAGGGGGCGATCTGCGCCGCGAGTTCGTCTTCGGTCAGGTCGAGCTTCACGTCGACGTCGTAGCCCTTATCGCGCAGGACGTCGATGCCCTCCTTCGCGATCCGGTCGGCTACGAGAACCTTCTTGTGCGTCATGGCGAATTCCCTTCTCAGACAAGGCCGCTTATCGCGCGCTCGATTCGCAAATTCGACCGCGAGGGAACGCTCCCCCGCGGCCGAATTCGTTTCCGTCAGCACAACTATACGGCTTTATGCGTTGTTTTTCTCAAACTCTTCCATGAACGAGACCAAAGCTTCGACGCCCTCACGCGGCATCGCGTTGTAGATGCTCGCGCGCATGCCGCCCACGCTGCGATGGCCCTTCAGGCTCTCGAGCCCACGCGCCTTCGCCTCGACGATGAACTTCGCGTCCAGATCGGCATCGCCCGTGACGAAGGGAACGTTCATGAGCGAGCGGAATTCCTTTTGCGCCGTACCGCTGAAGAGCTTCGACTGGTCGAGGTAGTCGTAGAGCAGCGCCGCCTTCTCCTGGTTGCGCTTCTGCATAGCTTCAAGTCCGCCCTGCTCTTTGAGCCATTTGAAGACAAGCCCGCAGACGTAGATGCCGTAGGCGGGCGGCGTATTCGACAGGCTGCCGGCGTCGGCCTGCGTCTTGTAGCGCATGATGGTGGGCGTGAAAGGCAACACGTCCTCGCGGATAAGGTCGTCGCGCACGATGACGATGACCACGCCAGCGGGACCAACGTTTTTCTGCACGCCGCCGTAGATGAGGCCGTACTTGGAGACGTCGACGGGTTCGGAGAGGAACATCGAGGAGACGTCAGAGACAAGCGGGATATCGCCCGTCTCGGGAAGGTGGGTGTAGCGCGTGCCGTAGACCGTCTCATTCTGGCAAATGTAGACGTAGTCAGCGTCGGGCGAGAAAGCGGCGCTGTCGAAATCGGGAACACACGTGAAGTTCTCGTCCTCGGAGGAAGCGACAAGGTTCGCGGTGCCGTAGAGCTTCGCTTCCTTGAAGGCCTTCTTCGACCAGTTACCCGACACGATGTAGTCGGCAACCTTGTTGCGCATGAGGTTCATAGGAATTGCCGCGAACTGCTGGGTGGCGCCGCCCTGCAAAAAGAGGACGCGGTAGTTGTCGGGGATGGACATGAGATCGCGGATGTCCTGCTCGGCGGTCTCGATGATGCCCTTGAACGTCGCCGAGCGATGGGACATCTCCATGACCGACATGCCAGACCCGTTGTAATCGAGCATCTCCGCCGCCGCGGTCTTCAAGACCTCCTCCGGAAGCATTGCGGGACCTGCAGAAAAGTTGAACACCCTGCCCATAAGCGCACTCCTTTACTCGCGAGAGTCAGATATATGCTTTATTCTACTAAAGCGCTCAAGCGAAGGGCCTGAAACGCCCGCGCATTCGGCCGCGCGGGCGCGCATCGTCGGCAGAAGGGTTTACGCGCCTTGGTGGGACACCTTGGCCCGAAGATGCACGCCACATCCCTTTTCAGGGCCGTGTGGCGCAAAAAATGAATGTGAATTCCTTGTATAATTTCACGTTAAGGAAACCCAGCACGCCACGCCTTAGACGCGCCGACATTCGGCGGGAAGGCGCCACGAAAGGGGAGACGCATGGAAAACGCGATCACAAGAAGAGACGCGCTCAAGCTCGGAGCCGCCGCGACGACGGTCATTGTGTCGGGAGGCACGCTGGCCATGCTCGCAGGTTGCGAGGCGAATAGCACGGCGGACTCCCCCCGCTACGGTGCGCCCGCCCCGAGCGGAACGAGCTTTCACGTGGAAGACGGGAAGTGGTTTTCCGACTGGACGGAGGAAACCAAGCAGGGAATCGCGTTCACCGGCTCGAAGCTCGGCATCGTCCCGAGCGGCGACGGCGAAACGCTCGCCATCGCCTACTGCGACGCCGACGGTGTGAAGCAGGTCATGCAAATCGGGCAAGCGAACGTGCCCGTGCGCGTACACGGCGACATTGAGATGCTCGCCGCAGACGACATCGCGTCCCGCTACGTGGTTTTAATCGATGAGGACACTACGATCGATGCGCTATTCTTGGGCGGCATCGACCGCGCGGAAGTCTCGGGCAGCATCGCCTCGCTTATCGTCGTGGGAAAGGCCGATGCTGAGCTTCGCTCCGAATCATCGGTGCAATCGGTGATCATGGGCGACAGCCGCGCGGACGTGCACGTAGACGCAGGCGCACTCGTGAGCGAGGTATACGCGCCCTACGCAGAGCAGGTCGAGTTTGAATCGGTCCCCTGCTCCGTTCGCACCGTCGACGCCGATTACGCATCGCAGGCGAACAAGGCCTTCGTGCAGGTGCTGACAGGACAGGGGACCGAAGACGAACGCGCCTTCGTTTTGGACCTTTGCGCAGACCTTGAGCTTCCCCCCGTCGTTGCTGAGGCGGCGGGCAATGCGAAGACGAGCACCGCCGCCTTCCCTGTTTCGTTAGGTCCCGAAAAGGCATATGCGGACGAAGCCGACGCGGCAAACGCGGATTCCGCTAAGGGCAGCCAGGCGGACACCGCCACCGACAGCGATGACGATATCACCTTCTCCGACAAGCCCGAGCTCACAAGCGACGACCCCGAATGGAGCCGCCTTGAGGACTTCCAACCCGACCCCGACACCCCCATCGACGAGAACTGCATCGAGCTTCCCACCGATGATGAGCTAGCGGCCGCGAACCAAGGTACCGAAAATGACATCCCCTTCGTCCAGGGCGACATCGACACCATCTTGAAAGGCGTTGCCAACCTCACGCTCAACAAGACCGTCACCTACGCCACGAACACACTCCTATCTGCGATTTTCGGCTCGAACAACGGCGTCGAGCGCGCCCTTGGCGAAATCAGTGCGCGACTCGATAACATCGAGCGGGAAATCCAAGCCGTGTACACAGCGATTCAGGAAGCTGAGCTCTGCTCGATAATCAACGAACTGATCAAAACGTATTTCCGCAACACGACCGATTTGGTGGATTTCATCGAGAAGTTCAACCGCGATTACATGAAGGATTTCCAGGAGGGAACCGACGACTACATCGCCGCGCGCAAACGGGTCGCCATGTACCTTGCGACGGCGAGCTCCGCCGATAACCCCAAGCTTACCGTCGATGGGAAGACCGTCGACGCCTACGCCATCGATTACTGCAGCGCGCTTTTGGCGGAGCAGGTCGGTGTCGCGCTGAACCCACTCGAGGCATACTTCAAGTTATCCCTGCTCAAAAGCCCTTGGGAGCAAAATACCATTGCGGGTCGAGTGGGCTTTCAGGATGAGGTTGTCAACAAGTTCGGGCTTTTGTGCGGATACGCAGCCTTCGCGCTGAGAGGATACATGGACTATCTTGCCGATGATGTCACGCTATCCGACGAGCAGAGAAAAGTCGAGCTCAGTCAATGTATCGCAAGCTGGGAACAGCTCTTCGGAACCGACTCAGCGAACGAGATCGCCAACGATTACGAGGTGACAAACGAGTTCAGCCGCATTCGCGCAACAAGGGACAACGCAAGCAACAGCGAGGAAGGCTACGCCGCGCGCGCGTCCCGCCTGATCGAGAGTTACAAGGTGGTTCCACATGCGGATAAGTGGCGTCATTTCATGGTGCCCGGCAAGGAAGTCACGCTCATGACGCAAGCGGCCGTCCTCAAGGTGAACAAGAGCACAGGCGCAAACCAGCCGCAGCTCACCGTGAGCAGCGATGCCCATCTTGTGACGGATATCGACAGTTTCCGAAAGATCTACGACTACTACGGCGGGAAAAAGACACTGCACCAGATACTTTTCGCGCAGGACGAGGCCAGCATCGCGCTCCCCGACGCTGGTAAGAAGGAAGACTACAGCTTCTCAGTCTCCGGCGTCGAGCCTAAGGCCGACCGCTACATCAAGTCGAAGGGCGCCATCGAGCACAGTCAGTACTACACGCCCGTTGTCTCGGGAAAGATGAAGCTCAGCCAGAGGAATTACTACAACTACGACAACAACCGTGGCTCAAAGACCGAGAAATACTTCGACATCACACTGCTCGGCGTCTACGAGAAACTATCCTTCGAGGATTAAAGCGCTTTTGCCCAAGCGCAAGCGGGGCCCGCTCACACCGAGCGGGCCCCGCTTAATTCAATCAACTTGCGCCGAACTACTGCTCGTCAGACTTGATCCAGGAGAACATGCCGCGGATCTTGGCGCCGGTGGTCTCGATGAGGTGGTTGTTGATCGCCTCGCGATGCTCGATAAGCCACTTGTGGTCGTTGTTGCAATCGGCAACGAATTCCTTCGCGAACTCACCGTTCTGGATACGCTTCAAGATGAGCTTCATGGCCTCGCGAGATTCCTCGTTGATGACCTTCGGGCCCGCGTAGTACTCGCCGTACTCGGCGGTGTTGGAGATGGAGTAGTTCATGAAGTGGATGCCGGACTCGTACATGAGGTCGACGATCATCTTCATCTCGTGGTAGCACTCGAAGTAAGCGAGCTCGGGCGGATAGCCGGCGTCGACAAGCGTCTCGAAGCCAGCCTTGACGAGCTCGACGAGGCCGCCGCAAAGAACTGCCTGCTCACCGAAGAGGTCCTCTTCGGTTTCCTCGGCGAACGTG
>JABLTN010124991.1_pt1 | contig 14962 bp, 8 predicted proteins | sample 7160141 | NCBI WGS metagenome assembly JABLTN01 (sample SAMN14651226, study PRJNA627086) | human gut metagenome | isolation source: feces | host: Homo sapiens | reverse complement strand
GCCTCCTTACCGTTTCCCTACATGGAAGGCGATAGGCCGCCATACCTGGGAAAAGGGTAAGCAGTACCTGAAGAAGATGGGAGGTATCATCCTCGTGGCAAGTATCATCGTCTGGGCTTTGGGCTACTTCCCTCACAATGAGGAACTTGATACCCAGACACAACAAGAGCAGAGCTATATCGGAAGAATCGGTAAGACCATTGAGCCTATCTTCACTCCACAGGGTTTCGACTGGAAGTTAGATGTGGGCTTGGTTTCCGGTGTGGGTGCCAAGGAGATTGTAGCCTCAACGATGGGTGTGCTCTACAGCAACAACGACAGTTTCTCTGCCGATCAGGATTACAACGATGAAGACGGAAAATACGAGGTTTTGAAGAAGCAGATGACTTCTGACCTGAAGAAGACCTACGGTTACAGCGATGCCGAGGCAGCATCCAAAGCTACGCTCACCGCCTACTGTTTCCTCCTCTTCGTATTACTCTACTTCCCTTGCATCGCCACTATCGCCGCCATCAAAGGCGAGACAGGCAGTTGGAAATGGGCAGGCTTTGCCGCTGGCTACACCACGCTATTGGCATGGGTAGTATCAGCCCTGGTCTTCCAGATAGGAAATTTGTTTATATAAAACAAAAACATAAACCCATGCCCCAAAAACTGCGTGCCGACGTTTGAATTTATGCGTGGGCACGCAGGAATTTTTGCATGGGCACGCAAAAATAAAAGCCCTTAGACCTCGCTTTTGAAGTTTAAGGGCTTTTTTCATCTGTATCACCACAAAATTACAAATAATTTATTACATTTTTCTCTGAATATCTACACATACTTATGTAACAAGAAGCGCAGCTGTTTTTGCAACCTTTTCTAAATAGTTCATTTTAATTGTCATCATGTCAATAAGAGTATTTTTTGATGGTACAAAATTAAATGGATATTCTCTTTCCAACCTTTGCGGCAAAAAAAGCAATCATCAAGCCTAAACAGGCGGCAATACTGATGGCGATACGAAGTCCGGTAGCCTCTGCAAGCCATCCGATAACCGGTGGTACTACCTGAATACCGTAAAAGCTAATGCTCGAAACGATGGTGATGGCAATGCTTGCCTTGATAGTTCCCAACTTACCGGCTATGCTATAACAGATAGGAACAGACGAAGAAATGCCGAAACCTACCAGCAGGAAACCCAAGGTGGCAGGAATGAGATAAGGCAAGGCAGCAGCCAGCCACAAACCGCCCAATATCAAAACACCACAAACCTTCAATACTCTGGCTGGGCCGTATTTCGTAACAAACCCATCAGCCATGAATCTACCCAACGTCATCGCACCCATGCCAGCCACATATCCCGCACGGATAAAAGCCTCATCGGGTTTCACCACTGATGAGAAATATACACTACTCCAATCATAAACAGTACCTTCACAGAACATACCTGCAAATCCCATTAATCCTAAGAGGAACAGAATCGGGTCGATAGTCTTGAACGAGAACTTCGGAACATCTTCCTCCTCTGCCTTTGCTGTTGCATCATCTACCAGATATCTGAATCCGATAGCGATAATGAGAAGACTCATCACCAAAACCGTTCCGAAATGCACCTCTATCGGAAGTAGGGTATTCGCAAAGACTGCACCTATGATACCGCCCGAAAATCCACCCAAACTCCACAAGCCATGAAACGACGACATAATGTTGCGACCATACATCTTCTCTACCAGACAGGCCTGTGTATTGGTAGCGATATTCATCAGATTGGCCATCATTCCGAAAGCAATAAGACTCAAAATCAGATGAAAAACCGTAGTACTGCTACCGATGCAGAAAAGAACCAGGGCATAGAGTACCTCAGAGAGAACCAGCATCTTCTTGCTTCCGAATTTACTGACCAAAACACCCGAAAAAGCCATCATCAGGAGTTGACCGATAGGAATGGCAAAGAGCACCGTTCCCAACTGGCCGTTGCTCAGATGCAACATCTGTTTTACATCCGGAATACGGCTTGCCCAACTGGCAAACACCACTCCCGGTACAAAATAATAAGCCGCAACTGCCACTCGCTTGCGGGCTAAATCTCCCAAGTGATTCAAACTTACAGTCATCCCTATTAATACCTTTATTTATATATACCTATTTTATTTGCAACTGCAAAATTACAAAAAAAAAGCAGAATTATACCTATTTTTGAACAAAAATATAGCTTTATTCAAGAAAATAGCCGTAACTTTGCACTTAGAAAAAGATTCAAAACAAACTAACAATGAAGAAACAAACAATGATTACCCTGGCATTCGCCCTTACATTGACAATGCCAACATTGCCATCCTTCGCCCAGAAGGCGATGAGCAAGAAAGAAATCGCCGAAAGAGAAAAGGCTTTCAAGAATCTCCAGCATCCATGGAAAGGAAAGAAAGTTGCTTACTTTGGTGATTCTATCACCGACCCTAATATCAAGGCATCGAAGGTAAAATACTGGGGATTTCTTGAAGAATGGCTTGGCATTACTCCCTATGTATATGGCGTGAGTGGCCGACAGTGGAACGACATACCCCGACAGGCTGATTTACTCCTGAAGGAGCATGGCGATGATTTCGATGCCATCCTCATTTTTATGGGTACCAATGATTACAACAATGGTGTGCCTATCGGAGACTGGTACACAGAGACATTCGACAGTGTGAGAGTTGCCCGCCACAAACCAAGTGAAATGGTACAGCGTCGTCACCGCCACTTTGCCATGGACAAGAACACCCTGAAAGGTCGTATCAACATCGCCATGTCGAAGTTGAAGCAGATGTACCCTACCAAACAGATTGTCGTGATGACTCCTGTACATCGTGCGCTCTTTGCCAGCAGCGACAAGAATATCCAGCCTGATGAAATGTACGAAAATGCACGTGGACTCTTCTTCGATGAATATGTGAAGGCGATTAAGGAAGTAGGCAATGTCTGGGCAGTACCAGTCATCGATCTCAACTCCCTTTCTGGTCTCTTCCCTATTTATGACGCTGGTGCCCAGATGTTCAACAAGATGGATACAGATCGCCTTCATCCAAACGATGCCGGTCATGCTCGTATGGCAAAGACCATCATGCAACAGCTCTCTGCATTGCCTTGCGACTTCTAAAAGGCTCTATCTTATGCCGCCACTTGGCAATAAAATAAAAAAACTCAAGTCCGCAACCTATGGGGTAACGGATTTGAGGATAAAATCATTGAAAATTTGAAAAGCGAAACGATAAAAGCCCTTCACCCTTCACCTGTCAAGCATAAGTACCTGACATATAGATAGTTATAGACGCAATAACTTAAAAGCACCCTTCACCACCCTTCAACTCCCTTCATCTTAAGCTAAAATTGATCGTCTATTAAGACTCAGATTAATCGTCTATTAAGACTCAGAGAGGGAGGATGTGTCATAAGTCTATGTTGCAATTTTATATCCGTGAAAATCCGTGAATAATTTGTAGAGCAAGAATGTTCCGTTAAGTCTGCGTAATCCGATGAAGGGAGGTGAAGGGTGGTGAAGGGTTAGATTTTACCAGTCACCCTCAAATCCCCTGTTTTTATCGGCATTCCAGGCAAAAAGGTGAAGGGTGAAGGGTAAAATCGCATTCCTGTTTTAGAAAAAATCCGTTATAAAGATTTTTCCAAATACCTATCACCTGTATCTTTATATAAAACCACTACTAACATTTTCTATAAAAAGGAAATAAGAGAACAGAACATCAAGCAGATATTCATGTCTCACCAAGTTTGTAAAGTGCCTAAGGAAGGGCACTTTTGTGCTGAGGTAAGGGCACTTTTGTGCCCCCAAGAAACACAAAGGTGCGCAAATAAGACACTACCCGTAAACCCGAAACACAGATTTCTATCTTTCGGAGATACGAGTAGCAAACAAGTCTTCAGTACTTAGGGAATAAGCATTTTTTGTCGCTTTTCAAGCAAAATTCCATTAAATCCTACAGGTTGCAAATGAATGGAAAATCACTTTTTCTATAAAAATTTTGGGAGAATCGATAAAAAAGCTTATATTTGCAACGTAAATCAAACAGTATCGCTTATGCTTAGCAAGAATGTACAAAAAATGATACCCAAGATACAGCAGTATCTTGCTAGCCAGCCTATAGAAAAGGCTTGGCTGTTTGGTTCATGCTCTCGTGGTGAAGAAACACCAAAGAGTGATGTTGACTTATTGGTAAGATACCAAGACAGTGACTCCATGTCTCTGTTCGACATCTCAAGAATCATGGTAAATCTCAAAAAGATTATCAAACGCCCTGTAGATTTAATAGAAGAGGATTGCCTTCTTCCTTTTGCATCAAAATCCGCAAACCGAGATAAAATATTGATTTATGATCACAAAGAAGGACATGCCTGTTTTAATGCCGCAAATCAAGCAACTACTTAACTCTGTGCAGTTTATAGAAGAATAAACATAAAGAGGTGTGGCAATAAGTGGCAAAAAATCACCACTTATTGCCACGCATTATATTCTGTATATCATCCACTTACACTTAAGCGTGGTAGATATGGCATTAAATTAGATTTTTTTTATATATACGCAATAAAACATAGCCATCAATAATAACTATTTATCACGCCACCCAACCATATCCTTGTACTGCCATATCCACAAAATGTTCAAATAGCAGATGAGTTTTGTCATTGAACGACATACGATCATAGCTCATCGGCAAATCTTCATTGAGCGAGGTCTGTATCAAGGCTAACACTTGATGTCTTGGTTGTTCATCCTTATACCAATCCACCACCATCACCTTGTCCTTCTCCTCCAATAACTTTTTATAGAGGTTCTTGGAGGCAAGAATCACTTTTTGCTCCTCAGTCTTTGTAAGTTTCCTGCCAGAAGTCAACATATCGTAGATTTCCAACTCTTCTTCCTTCAATCCTATATCCGTGGAACGAGATTGCTCCTTCTTCAGTTCTTCCACCAACTGAAGCAATTTTTCATAGTAATCCTCATTCTCACTTCCACCGGCATTATACTTGTCGATGATGTTCTTGTATCGCTCAGAGAACTTTACACGAGTACAATTTCTGTTAATCATCTGCACCAAAGTTTGCTCGATGAAACTACGCAGGTCTTCAACCTCCAAAGCCTTGTAAGGAGTGGCGTTGAGTTCCTTTCGGAGAGCCTCAACGTCTATCTTGCTCAGGTCGATGACTTTGCCTTGATGAATCATGTATCCCGGACGAGGATGGAGTTCATCCGCCGCCATAGAACCATCAGCCAAAGAGCCTGGCATTCCCACCATTACAGATGAAACGCTCTGATCTAGCGTCTCAGCCATACGCTGCTTTGCCCTGCGCAACTTCTCATCGTCTATCTGGTTACAGAACAAGCCGTTCAAGTATGCTAACGGCGCAAACTTTTCATTGTACCAAGCACGTTCAAATATCTCAGGCTTCGCTGCATCATATAGATTCATCAGGAGATTGGTGAGAACCTTGAATCGGTCTTTCCATTCGTCTTTCTCTAAGATGCGGTTGTATGCCTTACGGAACATTTCCAGCTGGTCGAGGGTATTACCTTCGGCAATAATGCCATCAATCTTGACACCAAGCGACAGCAAGAACCCATCGCATTCCACGATTGTTCGGTCGATGTTCGCTATCAACAGCCCGATATCCTTAGCAGGATAATCCATATCATCACCAGTGGATGCATAATCAGAAAGAGCTTGCTGCATATACTTAAACACGTTGACGTAATCGACGATGATGCCGCAGGACTTGCCTGGGAACACACGATTGGCTCGAGCAATAGCCTGCATCAAGGTGTGTCCTTTCATCGGTTTGTCAAGATAGAGCGTAGAGAGTGACGGAACATCAAAACCTGTGAGCCACATGGCACAGACGAAGACCAAACTTAAAGGGTCGTCCTTATCCTTAAACCTGTCTTCAATATCCTTGCCATCGGCTGTTATGGCCTCCAACTTTTTGCGATGAAGAGTAATGTCAAGCCCTTGGGCTGCAAACTTTCCTTCCTCACCGTCCTCCTTACTGATAACTACAGCCATTTCCACCTTGTTCATATAGGCAAGCATAGCGTTTATCTTCTCTCGCTCCTCCTGTGTCTTAGCTTCGTTGCGTTCCTTCACCAGCGCCTTCTTTTCCTCTGCCCAATATTTCTGCACCTTGTCGTACATTCTTACGGCGGTGTACTTATCCACACTTACAACCATACCTTTCCCCATGAATCCACGACGAGGGAAATGGTGGGCAATGTCCTTGGCTATGCGATCTAAGCGTTCCTCACGCTTGATTACTTCCAAGATGCGAGAGGAAGAATTCTCTAAAAGCTCCTTCTCCCGACCATTGAGGTTTTCTTCTTCGCATATCTGGTCGATATCAGTATCAAGCCAGTTGTTGGTCAATCCCACCTCCGGCACTCTTCTGCTATAAAAAAGCGGCACGGTACTACCATCCTCGATGGCTTGGGCGAAGTTATATTCTGACACATAGTCGCCAAACCACTGATTGGTGAGTCTCTTACTTCCCAAGAGCGGTGTACCTGTAAAGGCGATGTAGTTGGCATTTGGAAGTCCCGTATGCATATTCTCGGCAAGCTGCTTGTACTGGGTGCGATGCGCCTCGTCCACCAAGACAAAGATGTCATTGCGGCCGGAAAGGAGAGGGTATTTCTTGGTCTTATCGTACTGGAATTTATGTATCAACGTAAAGACCATCGGCTTATTAGTTCTGAGAAAATCCCTCAGCTGTGTGGAGTTCTTAGGTTGGCACTCTTCCTTGTTGCCAATTACCTCAGTACGCACGAAAGTCTTGTGAATCTGATCATCCAAGTCTTCACGGTCGGTAATCACAAGGAAGGTAAAGTTACCATGCAACTTGCGTTTTACCTTTCTCACGAACATCACCATTGAATAACTCTTGCCCGATCCCTGGGTATGCCAGAACACACCAAGCTTACCGTTCAGTTTCTCTCGATTCCTGACGCTCTTCATCAGATTGTTCACACCAAGATACTGGTGGTTCTTCGCTATGATTTTTATCCTCTTGTTGTCGAAGAAAACGAAATTCTCAATATAATCCAAGAGACGTTTCTTTCGGAACAGACCATCAATCAAATTAGTTACACTCAGTCCATGTTCTTCTATCTGCTCTCGGTTGAATTTCTCCTTCTCGTCATCAACACGTAGCCATTCGAAAAAGAACTCAAACTTACTTCCCCACGCCCCTATCTTGGTTTGCAACCCATTACTCAACACACAAATCTGGTTGAAAGCAAAGATGTTCGGAATATCCTGGCGATAGCTCGTCAGGTTCTTATTGTAGGCTTCCTCTATCTTGACTGTAGAATTTTTCAGTTCGATAAAGACCACAGGCAACCCATTCACAAAGAGAAGCACATCGGGACGGCGATAACGATAATGCCCCTTAATCCACATCTGATTGACGCAATGGAAATCATTGAGCAGAACGGCATCGAAATCTATCAACTTCACAATATCAAAGTCTTCCTTACCGTTCTTGCGAATCGGTACTTTGATGCCATTTCTTATCTTCTGATAGAGACTATAGTTGGTATCTACCATGTCCGTTCCTGTAAAGTCTTTCCTCAGGTCATGCACGATGTTCTGCAAAACAGTTTCTTCTATTTGCGGATTAATACGTTTCAAGGAAGCCAACAGAACACCAGGGAGAATGCACTCTGAAGAATTGGCACGACCAGTGGTTGAGACTTCATTCTGAGCCTCAACACGCGCATCACATTCTATTCGCTTCCACCCATACTCGGGTTGAGAAAGGCGGTTGCATATCGCCTGCTCTATATCGTCTTCACTGATAAATGACTTCATACTCGTTATTTTTTATCGGTTAGTGATTATGTTTAAATGCCTAAGTAGCTTACACTTTCTGCCGAGGACAGTCAGCCTGTCAGGCTATGACAGTGAGACTGCCTACGCAGACAGTCTTAGGAACTACCTTATACAGCATTCGGTAAGCCTCCTTTTCTGTCTCCATGCTTCGGGATTCTTCTCTCTATAGCATCCGATTTTCATTTTTGACCGCACACCGCACCAAGGAGCATCTAACTACTTGTATTATAGAGAATTTACCCCTGTGCGGTGTCTTGTATAGACCGCACCAGTCACCGCACAATACAGCACGCTTTTCTGAGCGTTTTTGTTATCGAGTGCTGTTGGCGTGCGGTCTTCGTGCGGTGGTGGAATCAGACAGCACTCAGCAACATCTTCATTTACTGCAAGTTACGCCGCATCCGTGCGGTGTGCGGTCTATTTAGCAAATTCGTTCTCTACAGAAGTAGTACATCATTGTCCGATGAAGTAGGCTTCGTTGGCGATTGAAGTAGTACTTCGTTGGCTAATGAAGTTAGCTTCATTGAGCATCGAAGCTATACTTCAAGTTTGCCCGACATGAGACGAGGGAGAAGGAGGTCTCGCTGGCGAGCAAGGAGAGTGTTCTGTGCAATCAAGTTTTGCCGAATCTTAAAGTTAGCATCCAACATTATATTGAATTTTCTAAGTAAAGATTGGTCTGGCACAACGATCTTTATCTTTTCTATCATTCCCTTTGTCAAAAACTTAATGACCGCACCAGCAGCACCTACCAATAACCTATCCAATTCCGATTGAATTGTATAATATGATATGTATATGTGCGAAATATCATAAGGAGTTAGGACATAAGTTCTTTGATATGCCTCAAACTGACCTTTATATAGCTTTACATTTAAATCTCCATTACCAGCCAATATAATAGCGAAACAATCAAAAGAATAACTATCTGCCATCAAATCTGCTTTTGAACAAGTGAAAAACTTGTACTTTCCATTTGGCGAAGCAAAATTCGCATCTTTCTTACCAGTCACTATCGGAGACAACTTTCCAAAGTTCACGTACTTCCACCCTTTCGGCAAGCCATTCTCCATTTCCACCTTTTCATGTCCAGGGAAGCGAAAGCGGACGAACCATTCTTTATATAGATTCTCCGCCATTTTCTCCAAAAGACGAATACGCTTTGTATTGTTCTCTATCAGCATATCGTATGTGGAGAGGATGGAAGCAATTCGGTGCTGAATTGGCAAAAGAGGCAGATTCAACTTTATCCCTTTGACAAACTTCAAGTCTGCTCTCTGCCTTCCACTTGCACCAGTCATGCTGTTTGCCGCTAAATTACGTATATACTGTTGCTTAAACAAGTAATACACAAACTCTTTATCAGTAACCCCCCTCTCTATTTCGAAAAACAAATAACTCCGTAGAGCCTATACCTTTATCTTCGATTTTAGCAACTGCCATTTTACCATTTTCAAGACATGGTGTTATTCGAGCCATCAATGTATCTCCATCTTCAAATTTACAACCACTTTGTCCAGAATAGGATACCAACGACTTCTTTGTAACAAACTTACGACCAATCTCGATTTTATCTATATCTATAAGTGAATACAACTGACCTTTTGTAAGTTTGACCGTTGGATTACATAGAACACAATCACCAAGTCTTATAAGATTTGTTTCCATACCCTATTCCTCCCCAAATAGTTCCACTATATTCTTCTCAATCTCTTTCTGCAAATCCTCAGCCTCAGCATTCAATTTCGAGAACTCATGGTTTAGTGACAGCATTTCCTTACGGAACTCCACAGAAGTCATTCCGTCATCCTCTATCACTACTCCCACATAGCGACCAGCATTCAGACTCCAGTCATTGTCCTCGATGCCGTCCTCACCTGTTATCTTTGCCACTTTGCACAAGCCGATGACATCACGATATTTTCCTTCAGGCCATCTTTCGAGCAACCAGTCCACCTCTTCTTGCTTGCCCTCACTTTTGTACTCATCGACCAGTTGCCAAAAAGCATCGCTATCGCCCTCGTAGAGACGGGTGATGATACCGAGGTTCTTGATTTGCTCGTCGCTAAACTTGCGGTGGGCACGATCCACTTGTGTAAAGATGTTACGAGCATCAATGAAGAGGATTTCATCTTTGTTGGTGCGCTGCTTATTGAAGAACCAAAGAGTAGCAGGGAGCGTAACGGTAGAGAACATATTGCTTGGCAGAGTGACCATCTGAGAGATGATGCCATCCTGTATCATCTTCTTGCGGATTTCCAACTCACTACCTCCTGCATCACTTGCAGAGTTAGCCATGACAAGGGCAGCCTTACCAGAGTCGTTGAGAGCCGTGGCAAAGTAACCTATCCAGAGATAATTGGCATTAGGCACAGTCTCCGTCTTGTCGCTATTTTTCTTGGCAGACTTCGTTTTGTTACGAGGCACACCATAAGTGGTGAATCGAGCATCATCACAAACTTTACTAACGAGCACTTCATCCACATTGAATGGCGGATTCGCCATCACATAGTCAAACTTGCCAAAAGCATTGTAAGGGTCGCTATAATACGAATTTGCCTCTGTTATCTCTCCACGCACATTATTGAGCAGTAAGTTCATCTTACCTAACTTGCCTGTGTCTGGGTCTTTCTCCACGCCATAACAACGAAAGCGCATCAGGTCTTGATTGGTAGCATTATGACGGTGCATGTATCGAGCGGCTTGCACAAACATACCGCCCGATCCACAAGCTGGATCGAGAAATTTCTTATCACCCACAACAGGATGGATAACTTCCACCATATATTGAACTACCGTAGGAGGAGTATAAAAGGCTCCACCACCCTGACCTTCCGCCAAGGCGAAGTTGCCAAGAAAATATTCGTAAATCTGACCGAAGAGATCTATGTTGATATTCTCTGGAATATCCTTGAAGACACGCACGATGCGGCTCAACAACTCAGGATCTTCCTCTGGTACCAACTGTCCATACACCTCTTTTGGCAGAACATTCTCCAATTTTGGATTTCCCTTTTCGATAGCTTCCATCGCCTCTTTCACCAAGACCGCCTTGTGGGCATCATCAGGTGCATCGTTGATAGTATCGAAGTAAGCACATTCAGGAAGATAGAATCCGCACTTCTGCACAGCAATGTCCTTATAGCTGCGCTCCATGCGAGTACCTTTGAGAGTTTCATATTCCTTGTCTATTTCCGCTTTATGCTGCTTGAAGAGCACATCAGCATAACGGAGAAAGATAAGCCCAAGGATAGGTTGCCCATATTTGTTTGGTGCCAAATGGGCACCCGCACGCAACATATCTGCCGAGTGCCAAAGATTATCTTTTAGATTTTTCAGTTCAATGTCTGTCATAAAGTTTGCTTTTAATTCCATATACGACAATAGAGACAAGGAATTAAAAGCATTAATTCTTCGCCGCTATAAGGAAACAATGAGCGTAAACTTTATCGGATGTTGCAGGTCACAGATATAAATACCTTATTGGGGAGAGAGCATAAGAAAGGCGTAAGCCTCACTTATCAGTCTCTAAGGTATTTGGCGTGACCTGTCCACATAGATAAGTTTAGCTCACGCCTTATGAGCGTGAGCATTCACTTTTATCTATTACGTGGACTCAATTATCAATCGCCAAATTTCAAGAGACTCCAAATAATCGTAAACGCTTGTATTTAATATTTTATATGTCTAAAATTTTGTTCTTTCTGTTTCTTATTATTCTATTTTATTTGTTCAACTTATGCTACAAAGGAGCAGCCGCCTACGGCAACCAATCCCCTTTTCGAGGGCAAAGTTACAAAAAATAAATGAGATTATCCCTGTTTTTATGCAATAAAATTTGGGAGTTACAAAGAAAACTCAAGAATTTGTAACTCGTATAAGGATTTAATTTAAAGAAGGACATAAAGCTGGCTTGAATCTTTCTTATCGGATTATCACTCTCTTCGGTCGTTAGAAACTATAGCTAATCACAGTTGATTACATACTTAGCTGTAGAGATACTATATTCGGAACCGCTATTTCGAAAACATTAACAACATTCATACAAACAAAAAAGCTTAAATTAGCAAACAAATAAGCTGATATTCAAGCATTTTTGTTAACTTTGCATTCGAAACCGTCATTTCAGAAACGGCGGTTTCGAAAATAACATAAAAAAAATAAACTATAAAATTATAGAAATATGAAGTTCTTTGGAAGACAAAACGAAATAAAAGAATTGCAAGAGATAAGAAATCTATCTTTGCAAACGGCTCGTTTCACAATCGTAACAGGACGCCGACGTAGCGGAAAAACATCCTTATTGATAAAAGCATACGAGGATGTTCAAGATATGCTGTATTTCTTTGTTGCAAGAAAATCAGAAGCTGAACTCTGCAGAGATTTTATCGAAGAGATGACAAGCAAACTTCAGCTTCCTATTCTCGGAGAAGTAACACGCTTTGCAGATATCTTTAAATATCTGCTTCAACTATCCAAGATTCGCCCTATCACTCTCATCATTGATGAATTTCAAGGTTTCAAACGGGTTAATCCATCTATATTTTCAGATATGCAAAAGATATGGGATCTTAACAAACAGGAAGCTCATATTAATCTCGTGGTTTGCGGTTCTGTTTATTCACTTATGAACATCATCTTTAAAAACAACAAGCAACCACTTTATGGTAGGCAGACTGGAGAAATAAAAGTCACTCCATTTCCTCCTTCTGCTATCAAGGAAATTCTCTCAACATATAATTCTGCCTACACCAACGATGACCTACTGGCTCTCTACAGTTATACAGGCGGAGTTGCAGAATATGTAGAAATGATGATGGATGCTGGAGCCACGACAAAGGAAAAAATGACAGAGAAGTTTGTTGCAAAGAATTCTTATTTCATATACGAAGGAAAAAATATGCTGATAGAAGAATTTGGTAAAGACTATGCCCGTTATTTCGAAATATTGCAACTTATTGCTTCTGGCTACACAACTCGTGGTGAAATAGAAAGCATTATGAAAATAGAACTCTCAGGCTATCTCACTAAACTGGAGAATGACTATTGCTTGATTTCTCGTTATACACCGATGTTTCAAAAGACCAATCGCAACATTCGCTATCAGATAGAAGATAACTTCCTTCGCATCTGGTTTCGCTACATCTACAAATATGGATACATGATAGAGGTTGGCGCAAATAAAAAACTTAAGATGGTTATGGATAAGAACTACACCACATACACAGGCAAGGTTCTGGAAAGATATTTCATTGCAAAAATGATAGAAAGCGAAGAATATACCCAAATCGCTTCTTGGTGGGACCGAAAGGGAGAGAATGAAATTGATATTATCGCTGCTGATGAACTGGAACAGAAAGTCATTTTCTATGAGGTGAAACGCCAAGCCAAGGATATAAATCTCGGCATTTTAAAAGATAAAGCCGAGCATTTCTTCCAGACAACAGGAAAATTCAAGAAATTCACTATCGGATACCAAGGGTTGTCAATGGAGGATATGTAGTTTCATAAAATAATAAATCCCGGCAGGAGATAGCTTGAAGCTATTCTCTTACCGGGATTTTCATTATCAAGACGATAAGTAGTCTGCAAAAGATAAAATTCTTATTTCATTATCATTTTATGATAATCATTTTTCCTTTCACATCAGCATATAGAATTACATCAAGTCACACTTCTCCTCGGTGTTCTTCTTGACCTTCTCGCCATCTTTCAGGATGCGAGCCTTATAGCCAAACTTCTCAAAACCTTTCTGGAGTTTCTCGGGGGTTGTCTTGTCGGCATTATACCGTACTGTGACTGTCTGGTTTGGTACAGAGGTTTCTATGCTCTTGATACCCTTCTCGAAGCGAAGGTTGCTCTTAATCTTGTTCTCACAAGCCTCACAGTGCATCTGTGGTGTTGTGGTGAACACTACGGTCTTGATGTCCTTGGCAAAGGTTACCATTGCCACCATCATCATTGTGAACATTACTAAAATTTTCTTCATAACTTTTCTATTTGCTTAAATAATTCAACATTAAATATTTCCACTTAAAAGTGTACTCTCACGCCTGCGTAGAACATCCGTCCCTCTACAGGTCCCCAAATCAAGGTTGGCTCGAAATCGCTTCCCCATGGATTGCTGGCACCATAGATAGGAGCCTTCTGCTTAAAACCAGTCAGGTTCTCGCCTCCCACATAGATGCTCCAATGACGGAACCATCTCGTAACCTGCGCACTCACTTGCTCGAAGCTATGGAAACGAGGAGACCATGACTGGCTTCCATCCGCCAACTGGTAAGGCTCTGGATTCCTGCCTCCACCATTCAACTGCACGGTGGCATCAAATTGCCAAAGTCCAAGTGGGGTCTTATAGGAAGCCGTGAAAAGCGCCTTATATTTACTGGTCAATGGCTTCTCTTTCAAGGTTTTACCATAATCGTATGTACACTTCACATCGTTCAGACGATAAGCCGCTGTTATCTCTAAGCCTTTCAGCAATGGATAAGAGGCATCAATCTGGAAGGTGTGCGAATAAGACTTACCTATCAAATTATAGATGGAGATAAACCCCTTGTTGGCATCATAATCCACTACCGCTTGATTCCTGAAGTCGGTATAGTAATACTCGGCGTTCAGTTTCAACGTCTTACCAAACATAGGGATATAGAAAGCCGTGCTCAGTCCATAGTTCCAAGCCTCCTCTTGCTGGAGGTCTTCGCCGATATTGAGGTTTCTGCCACTCGCCAAGAGGTAATTGTACTCAGCCAAACCAAATACCGTGCGATAGCCCTTGCCTGCCGACAAGCGGATGCTGATGGCATCGATAGGCGAATACTTCACGTGGAAACGAGGGGTGAAGAAGCTGCCAGAAAGCGAACTATGGTCGAAACGGACTCCTGCCATTGCCGTCAACTTCGTGCCTAACGTATAGGTGTATTGGGCGTATGCTCCAGGAGTCGTCTCCTTCTCGTTCATTCTCTGCATCTCCGACAAAAGGTAAGGAGAGTCTTCTAACCCTACTGTCGGTCTTGGAGAAACATTCACATTGGCGCGCTGTCCCAGGTAATCATGGTTGACGCTCAAACCTACCGACAAATTGTGCTGATGAGTAAAATTGG
>JABLTN010046032.1_pt1 | contig 15052 bp, 14 predicted proteins | sample 7160141 | NCBI WGS metagenome assembly JABLTN01 (sample SAMN14651226, study PRJNA627086) | human gut metagenome | isolation source: feces | host: Homo sapiens | reverse complement strand
TGGCAGTATCCGCTATCTTGATAATGGAGCAGCGGGGGAATACCTTTTTCCGGCTGCCATAGAAATAAAACCTAAGGAAATTACGCCTGTTACCAAAATTGTAATTGCTACACCTACTACCGCTATTCCGCCGATCACACAGCCGACTGCAATTCCAAATAGTCCTCCGATGATTCCTGCTAACGTTCCACCAATTGCTACTAAAATACCGCCCCAGATTGGTGAAGTAAGCACCAGCAGGATTATAAGCAGAATATTTCTTGTGGTATTGTCTTCCCTCTGGCTCGTTCCGTTATAATTCTGCTGCCCCATATTCTGGCTCGTCCCGTTATAACTCTGCTGCCCCATATTCTGGCTTGCACCATTATAATTCTGCTGTCCCATACTCTGGCTTGCACCGTTATAATTCTGCTGATTACCGGAAGATGCTGTCTCACTATTATTGCATCCTGGGAAATCTGCCCGGATGGTTGCTGCCACTTTTTCCGGAGATTCTAATTCCCGGATTATCTTCTCTTCATTTTCTTCTCCTGCATCCTCAAAGTAGCTGGTATAGTATGCAATTGCTTCCCGTTTTTCCTCTTCCGGAATTCCTTCTAATAACTGCTCCAGCCTTCTCATAAACTCCTGTCTGTTCATATCTTCTCCTCTCCGGAAAATAATTCTGTTATTTTCGAAGAATAATTTTCCCATTCCTTCCGATAATATGTTAATCTTTCATTTCCATTCCCAGTTATCTTATAATACCTTCGATTTCTGCCCCCACATTCTCTGTCGTATACTTCCAGACAACCGTCCTTCTGCAATCTTCGCAACACCGGATACAGCGTTGATTCTGACACTTCAATGGCTTTCCGCACATCCTGCGTAATCTTATAACCATAAGTACCTTCCTCATCCTTTGATACTACAGCTAAAACAATTGCATCCAGAAGTGCCGCGCCTGTATTAAATACCATGCAATCACTCCCTCCAGATTTTCATAAATATAATATTATTTCTAATGCATTACTATTTCATATTCAATACTATATATCATATAATATTATTTGTCAACCTATAAAACCTGTCACTGGCAGCCTTTTACGAATGCCGGGCAACTAAAAAAGAGCCTTGCTTCGTTCTTTTCAAACAACCAAGACTCTTTTTCTCTTATTTCTACATTCGTTTCCTGTTTTCTATTTTAATTATTTTCCGGCAAATACTTTTTCTACCACTTCCGGAAGCTGTGACAAATTTTCAATTTCCGGTACTTCATCATCAATTGTGCCAAATCCATATGCTGCATGGATAAAAGCGACTCCTGCCTTTTTGCTGGATTCGTAATCGCTCTGGATATCTCCCACATACACTGCATCGGTAAGTGCATTCCGGTATACTACCAGGGCTATATTATCTTCTTTCTGTTTTTCATTATTTCCATAGCATTCTATATCCGAAATATATTTTCCTAAGTTATAATAAGAAAGAAAAGCCTCGATATATCCGCTCTGACAATTGCTTACGATATAAAGTTCATATTTTTCCTTCAGCTTTGCAAAGGTTTCTTCCACACCCGGATATAACACTGCACCATGCCCGGACAGATATTCATTTTCATATTCGCCACATTTATCTAAAAGTTCCATCCGCTCTTTTTCCGGCATATCCGGGAAAAATTTTGCTGCAATAACATCCATTGTTTTTCCCATGATTCCACGAAAATCCTCTACAGTCAGAGGTGTACGGTTCACTTTTTCCTGTTTTAATATTTCATTCCAGGATTCTGCCACACCGACTGTAGAATCCCACAGTGTTCCATCCATATCAAAAATTATTCCCTGCTTCATTTTTCTTTCCTTCTTTTATTTTTTTTGTTTTCTATTAGTTTTTGAATTTTTTGTTCAATTTTATTCCTACATGGTGTATAATACCATTATTACAAAAAAAATTGCAAGGAGATTTCTTATGAGTCAGGAAAAAGTTGACCGTTATAAAGAACAAAAGAAAAATCGTAAAAAAATAATGAAACAGGAGAAATGCAAGCGTTATCTGGGTTATACCGCTACCGTTGTTGTCATTGCACTTATCATAGGCTGGGCAGGCTTCTCCATTTATAAAAATCATGAAGCAAATAAACCGGTATCCTATACAGAGGTAGATTTAAGTGCTCTTACGGATTACTATTCCAATCTGCAGGTGGACTAATTTGAGTGGAACAGATATCATCCAATTAGTAAGTCTTGTCATACTGATTCTTTTATCAGCATTCTTTTCTTCTGCTGAAACCGCTCTTGTAACCGTTAACCGGATTAAGATGCGGACCTTGGCAGATGAAGGAAATGTAAGGGCAAAGCGCGTGCTTGCTATCACGGATCATTCATCTAAGATGTTAAGCGCTATTTTAATCGGGAATAATATTGTAAACTTATCCGCCTCTGCTATTTCTACAGCACTTGCCATCCGCATTTTCGGAAGTGTTGCTGCCGGAATATCAACTGGAATTTTAACTGTTTTGATTCTGATTTTCGGTGAAATCACTCCAAAAACAATTGCTACCATACATTCCGAAAAACTGGCATTGGCGTACTCCGGAGTTGTCAGCTTTCTTATGAAGGTTCTTACTCCTGTCATCTTTATTATTAATATGCTTTCCCATGGCTTCTTAAAGCTCCTGCATATTAATCCTGATGCCAAGAAGCAGACCATGACAGAAGCCGAGCTTCGTACTATCGTAAATGTCAGTCACGAATCCGGTGTTATTGAGAATGAAGAACGCAATATGATTAATAATGTGTTCGATTTAACTGATTCTGAAGCAAAAGAAATTATGGTTCCCCGCATAGATATGACTTTCGTAGATGTCAATGCCAGCTACGAAAAATTATTAGAGATTTTCCGGGAAGCCAAATATACAAGATTACCGGTATATGAAGATACCACGGACAATGTCATTGGTATTTTAAATGTAAAGGATTTATTGCTCTATGATGACCGGACGAATTTTTCCATCCGCTCTATTATGAGGGAACCGTTCTTTACATATGAGCATAAGAACACTGCTGAATTATTAAAAGAAATGCAGGCTTCTTCCCTCAACATTGCTATCGTATTAGATGAATATGGTGCAACTGCCGGTCTTGTTACTTTAGAGGATTTATTAGAGGAAATTGTAGGCGAAATTCATGACGAATATGATGCCAATGAAGAAGCTGATATTACTGCTTTAAATGAAAAAGAATACCTGGTCAACGGTTCCATGAATCTTTATGATATGTGTGAAAAACTGGGGATTCATTTAGAGTCGGAAGATTATGATTCCATTGGCGGCTATATCTTAGAACATTTAGACCATCTTCCGGACGAGGGAGAATCCATTACTACAGAAAATGGAATTCTGCTCCGGGTTGAGAAAATGGATAAGAACAGAATTGAAAAGGTATATCTGAAAACTCCTTAGGGAGTTTTCGATATACCTTTCTTTTTCTATCATCAGTCATCTGCATACGGAATATGATAACTGAATTTACTTAATCTTACATGATATGCACCATCATAATTTCCCACAAAAGTTGTACTTACCAGTCTGGTATAATGTAATTCATACAATTCCTTGTCCACTCTTACTGCATCTGCAATATCATAATCCATCGGCCAGTAATATCCCATAGTTCCATCATCAAAACTCATCACTGTCCAAAGCGGATACGGACATGGATTTGCTGGCTTTGTTTCCTCTGCCGGCGGTTCTGTCGGTGTCGTTGCCGGAGTTTCTGACGGTGTATCTGATGGTGCTGCCGGAGTTTCTGACGGCGTCTCTGATGGTGCTGCCGGAGTTCCACCGGCAGGTTCCTGTCCCCCGGATGTCGTTGCGTTTTTCTGAGCTGAAGGGGCCTGCCCTCCTGCAGTTGATGCCGGCTCTGTTGGTTCCTTTCCCGGTGTCACTTCCTGTGTTCCCTTTTTATCGGTTTTCTCATTCTTTCCCTCGGATTCATCCGGCACTTCCTGCTTTGCCAACAGAACCTCTTCTTTCTTCTGCTGAAATACCTCCTGCAATGCTTCCGTCTTACATACCACAACTCCTGTTGCAGTATGCTCCTCTGCTTCGTGGAATTTTCCTATGGATGTTTTGTTTAAAACATGATTACTGCTCTTCTGTACGAAAAATGTACCACCAACTACAGCTGCCACTGTAAGCAGACAGCCTGATAAAATCAATATTTTTTTCTTTGGATTCAATTTTTCATAACTCCTTTCACTTTTCTCCAACTATACCATAAGTTATTTTTATTGTGCAACCAATTTCTTCTTTCTTTCTAAATTTCGGTATTTTCACCGATACAATGGATAAATTTGTTCCGAAAACGCTCTATTTCCGTCATTTTCCCGGTATTATGCTGCAATTCATATTCTTTCATCTCATTCATCTGTTGATGTGATAAATTCCAGACTTCTAAAGCCGCATTCCTTTGCAATGCCGCTTCTAACTGTCTGTAATTTTCTTCTCTCCTCCAAACGGAATCCTGTGTTATGGTATCAAGATATTTTTCACTAATAAATCGAAACGTTTTTTCTTTGTCCTCCACCTGTTGCGAGGTAGTATCCACCAGATAAACGATAACCTGTTTTCTGCTGACATTGCCAACTGCATCTTTTGCATAATAAGTAATCGTGGTGGTTCCTTCATGCGCAAAGTTCTTCCACTCTTCTTCCGTATAATCTTCCACGCAAAAAACAGTATTCTTTTCTTCATCTACTCCACTCTTTAAGATACCTTCCGGATTATCTTCTGAGCTGCTTTCTCTGTCCTTTGCACATGCCTGCTGCAAAAGTATTTCCTCTGTAATCCTGCCGCTTCTTGCATCCGTCAAACTATAATACTGATCTTTTGCCTCAATAACAGGACTCTCATCCCACTGTGCATATAATCTCTGTTCCCCTGCATGGCAAAAAACATCTTCTTCCCCGATAAGTTCTTTTTCCTGCCATATTACATCCGGCTTTTTATCCTCCCCTTTGTCCTGTTCTGCATCCGGCTCTGTGCTCCATCCTAAGAAAAGGAAGTTCTCCCGCACGGCGTCTGGCATTTCTCCATAGAGTGTCCCATAATATCGGCTCTCCTGCTTTGTCTCTTCTCCATCGATAAAACCTCCATTTCCATCAAAAATGATTGGGAAGCAATAGCAAAAATCCGTATCTGCTGTTGCATAACCATCCAAATTGTCATAGGCATAAATTAAAATCAGATGTCTGCCATATTCATTCTTATGTTTTACAGCAGAGGTATAATAACGGTAATTGTAGTTTTGCCCCTCTATAAAATAGTCCCCTTGTTCTCCTAATTCTGACATCTGCCATTCTGCCGTCAAATCATCCTGGCCCTGGTTTTCACTCCACACCGCAAAAGCAGTCTTTTTAATTCCATCTCCTCCATCCCGTACAAAGGCATATGTATAGAATCCATCCGTTCCATTCTGAATCGATACCGTCCGCTCTATAACCGGTGGCTTTGATTTCTTCCAGATGGCATAAAAGGTCTGATTCTCCGTTACCACTACCTTATCTCCTGAATTATATACCGGCTCTTTAGCATCTTTCCGGTATGCCCAGCCAGCAAACGTATGCCCACTTCGCTTTGCGGATGGAAGTATTACTTCTGCATCCTTCCATTGTGCCTTTAATAGAACCTCTCCCTTATGTTTTGAAGATAAATTTAATACCTGTGCCTTATCTTCATATACAGAAAGTTCCGATAACGTTTCCGGCACACCGATTGTGCCTATCCCCACTCTATGCTCATTATATCCATAATTTATCCAATGTAACAAATATGACTCACGCCGGCTGCCAAATGCCTGTTTTAAATCTTCCCCTCCATATTTCATATAATCCGTCAATCGAAAATATGGACTGGATATTCTTCGTTCCCTGCCCTGTATCACATACTGATAGAAATGTTTTACTAATGCTGCCTTATTAAACCCGAAACTTTCCAGTAAATCCTGATTTGCTTTTGCATAACAGGAGGCATCAAATGCATACCACGGAAATTCTATTCCGTTATAATAAAAACTGTTATGATCTTCCCACCCGGCAAAGGTGCTTTCCGCAGTAAGTTTCTCTGTCTCAGATGTTCCACCATTTCCATCCAGGGTTACTGTATACTCTTTCTTATACTGATTCTGCTGCAATTGAATCTGTTTTCCATACAGCACATCCGGTTGAGAAGCAACAGTTCCGCTGGTAGCTCCATTTCCATCATAATGAATGGTATAACGATTTTCGAGATAATTTACTTCGATATTATCATTATGCCATGCTCCATCATCTCCCCAGGGTGTCATTCCACATCCATTGGTGTCCACCACAAAACTACAGGTTTCCTCTTCCATACTCTCAAAGTATGTCTGATAGCAGTTGCTGGTAGACACTCCTTCAAAATGATGCCCCAGTTCCGGCAGACGAAACGTAACCGGAAGATGATATTCCCTTGCTCCTATTTCAGAAGTTGCATTATCATGTCTGGTATAATATTCCCTATCTTCTAATGTAATGCCAAGCTCGTCTCCCCCAATCAGATACATTTTATAATAGATTCGATAATTAATCCCATTGGAATGACGTTCCCCTATATTACAGTCAATCCGGTAACGAGCCGTTCTTCCACCTGCATTGTCACGAACTATCAATATGAAATACCCGGAAGTTTCCGGATACCAGGTCTGCGCACTTCCGTAAACAGATGAAGTCAATTCATCCGGCATTTCTTCCAACTGCTTGGTTTCTTCTGTTTCTAATACTTCTGTTTCTAATACTTCTGCTTCTAATACTTCTGTTTTTTCAGATTCTGCCACCTCAGTTTCTTCTACCGTTTCCGCACTTATCGTCTGAATACTGCACGGACTCATAAAAAGAATCATGCATCCGCAAAGGAAACGGCATACTCCCTTTCGCACCTTCTTTTTCATGCTTACCCCCCTATTCAAATACTGCATAATATGTCTGATTTTCTTCTACACATTGTGTAAAATCCGCGAGATAATCCTTGCTGTCCCGCCACTCTAAAAACTTCTTTTTCAAATCATCACAAACCGGTTCTGCCGGAGAGGTACAGTAATCCCCCTTTTGTATTTCCAGCTTCTTATAATAAGATTTTCCCTGTTCCATTTCTTCCCTGGAGCGATAAAAGATTACCGTCTGCATTGCCACTTCTTTTTCCCCTTTCTCCGTTTCTTCTCCATTCCCATCGTCATCTGTAAGAATTGTACGGCAGCACTTTATACTGCCCATTTTCCCACCCGGATAAGAAAAATGCTCTTCCACTTCCACAGAAAGTAATCCTTTTTCTGCATCTGCTGCAATCATCCGAACAGTTAATTCTGAATCGGAATTCATCTGCGGAACCAGATTTCGAATCAGTAATGTCCTCATATCTTCGGAAGTATAATCTCTGTCTGCATCCGCCTGTACCATCTGCAATGTTGTTTCCATTGCTTCGGTAAGACTCTGTTCTAATTCTTCTTTTCGCACATTCTTATGCTGCATGGTCAGTAGCATCACTACAAAAAGTATGACAATGCCGCCGGACAATACCCCAAATACCATATGTTTCATATACCGCCTCCATTTACCGGAATCCGGAAACGGGAAACCGTCTGCTTTTCATATGCATCTTCTGCCCGCACCTCTATTTCATAGATTCCTGCCTTTTCATAAATATCTTCTACTGTTTTTCCTGCCTGATTTCTGATATCAGTTATCTCAATCTTAAGTTCCTTTCCATCTGCATCCACTGCGTGAAACAGTTCTGATAACGCTATCTTATCTGCAATCGTTAAGATGCGATTATCTTCATAAATAATCACCGGAACCTGACGGCTATGAATATCTTTTAACATTTTTCCGTCCATATTATTTCCAACATCTGCACCGGCTGCTGGACGTTCCATCCCACTTCCAATTATGCGAAATCCCCATAAGCATAATATCAGTAACATTGCCGCCACTAATACAGTAATTACTGTCTGTCCATATTCTTTCCATAATGTTTTCATTTGTTTTACCCCAATGCCCCCTGTGCCCTGCTTATCATTTCATAAAGATAACCTCCCTGTGAAAACAGTCCAAATAAAATTCCTGTCATAACAATGACTGCCAGAACCGCTATCACAAGTCCACCATATTCTTCCATAAAAAAATGCATCTTTATCCCCTTACCGGACATAACCAAGCAAATACCACAACACTCCGATACAACCACTTCCAAGTACTGCATAGATGATTGCCTGTCCATAATCCTCCATAATTTTTCTCATAAATCTACCTTCCAAATCCCCGGATACTATGCTCCGTTTTACTGTGAAATGGTCCCATCCGGTATGCGTAATGCAATATCACCTCCGCCATGGTTACCTCCTTTTCCACGGGCGGCACATTTCCATTTTCACATACAGTTACAGCTCCGGAATCCTCATATAAATTAACCTGCAGCTGATAGCCCAGTTCATCAGCCTGCTTTATACAGGCATTTATTACTTCCCGGTTATAATTGCTGTTTTCCAGTTCCACTACCACATCCGATTTAAAATTTCTTGCCTGACAAATCTGCGCTTCTGCTGCAACAATACCTATTCCAACTGTTGACAGCAGCATCATCAGAAATATTCCAAGATATGTTTTTATTACCTGTTCCATCTAATCCCCTATCTATGTACGCTTGCTAAAAATACCACCAGAAATGCCGTCATATCAATCATCATTTTTCCTGCTCCAGTCAATGCCGGGGCTAAAAACAATGCATATAATCCAGCCAGCGAATCCTGATTTTGTTCTCTTTCTGCCTTATCTAAAAGTTCCTGATTCCGTTTTAAAATCTGACTTAACTGCTTTTCACTGTTTCCATATCCGCCGTTGGATAATGCATACAACATCCGCATAGCAGAATGCACATCCGGTAAATCATAATCTTTTAAAAAATTAAGATATGGTTCCAGACTCTCCGGATTCTGTGAAAGTTCTTCCAGCATATCATCCACTGCCGGTCTTAGAACCTCCGGTGTCTGCGGCCGGATACGATAGAATGCCACCTGCACATTTTCAGTCTGAAGCAATAAAGAAATGTCCATTAACCACTGCGGAAATTCCTTTTCCATTTTCTTTCTCAGATACTTCCGGTAGAAATTACTGCGCACGCCTTTATGGAACTGCACATAACGATATTTCTTTTCAACCCCTTCTCCATAAGATTCCCTTTCCTTCAACCAGTTGCAGCAGGTACGCTTCATTGCCCGGAAGCAAATCAGCATATCCAGGGACAGAAAAAGAATTGATGCAATCTGGCAAACCCAAAGTTGCGATAATTCAATATCTTTTGGCAGCAAATGATTCGTTATTGCGCATACCAGAATGGATAAACCCACCGCTAAGAATACATTTCTTCGATATTTCTTACAGTCCCGCTGATGCAGTCTGACCCGTTCCATCCACTTCTGCAAATCCTCTAAAAGCAATTCCACCGTTGTCTCGTATGCTCCGCCATACTGTTCTACCATCAGAAAATACGCATGAATCTCTTTCATTCTGCGATTCTCATACTGCTGCTCAATCGCATCTAACTCTTCTTTCATATTGCTGTCATATTCTTTTCGTAAATGAAAGATTGCAGTTTCTATCTGTTTTCGCATGGCCCCCGGTTCAAACAATACACAAACTGTCTCCAGTGCAGATAAGATTTTCGGATTCTGCAAAAATGCATACAGCATCTGCTCCATATACAATTCTGCTTCCTGCAGACGTATCTTTTGCCGGCCCTCTTCCTTCAACACTTTATCCATACGCCACATAACAAGAACAAATACAATACTGCAGCAGATATATCCCTGCCACTTAAGCTGTAATAAAAATGCTGCCAGCAGCAATAATCCATAACAGCCTCCATAGGCAACGAAACGCTCATTCTTTTTCATATCCTTCTCCTTCCAGACGATGTTGTATCATCGGATTATCAAATGGCTCGGAAATTCCATGCCGCTTCATACGCGCAATCAGCCCTTTGGGAAGTTCTCTCACCATAAGATTGCCATCCACCACCTGCATATGTATTTCATTTCTTCCTTCTTCTCTTACAAAGAAACAGACCTGGTCTATATAACGATACAATTTTCCTTCTGCACTCATTTTCTTCCGCAGCAGAATTCCAACATCAACATAGCTGTATACATCATTTTCCATGCGGTCTGCATCCATACGGCTCTCCATCATATTTAAAATACGATCCGGAATTTTACGCACATCATCCGTATGAAGCGTGGTAAATCCACGGATTCCGGTAGACCAGCATTCCAGCAAAGACTTTACTTCCGTAGAACGTGCCTCCGATAACATAATCCAGGATGGATTCTGTCTGAGACATGTCTTGATGGCTTTGGTATAATCAAAATCCGGATTAATTCGCAGTTCCACACAATCTTTTCCGGGATTAATCTGACTGTAATGCCATTCCGGATTATCCTCTATTGTAATGACACGCTCTCCTGCCGGAATAAACTGCGAGAAAAATTTTGCACATTCTGTCTTTCCCGCCCCCGGTTCTCCACAAAAGACAAAATTCATTTTTGCAGCCACACAATTGGTCAGCAATTCTAATACCGGAACAGCTACATACTCATCCTCCACCATCTTTTTTACCTGCATACGCAGCATTGGCATTGATTTACGGATGCAGATGCTCCTGCCGGATATGGCAACAGATTCATGTACAATACTGATACGCAGCGTGTCGGTCTCCGCCTCCAACAAATTATTTTTCTTGTTAAAAGGCTTGCTCACTTCATTGGCAATCCGATGGGAAAACTGCTCTACAAACTTCTCTGTAATGCCATGGCTTCGAATCAGATAGCGTTCATTTTCTACATCTGTAATCCACAACTGGTTTCCGTTATAGTCAATATCTGTAATCTTATCATTCCGGACATAACGCCAAAGGGGACCAAAATAATCCGGCTCCATCCGGATACCCAGTTCCTGTCTGTCCAAGTCATCCCCTCCTATGGTGTTCCGATGTTATTTCCAAAGTTATCAATTAAGTTCTTAAATGCATCATAAACGGGACCACTGGTTCCATTTCCCATAATTGCTGTCACAAGTGCTGCTAATGCTGCAATCGCAACTACTGTTATAATTACCCCACCATACTGTTCAAAAATTTCTTTCAAATAAGAAAACCCCTTTCCATACTGAATTTCGTTTCACTGTTTGGAATATTTGGGAGGAAGCTCCCGGATAAAAAAAGATAAATAAGATGGCTCTAATCATACCTGCTTTTTCTTTTTTTGTAAAGATATTTTTTCATTTTTATAAAAATTTTACATTTTCATTTTTCATTATGCTATAATAAAAAAGGTATGATTTTATGTCACAATTTTATATAAGAAATATAGGAGGACACATGAATAAATTTATTATTACCACCGACACTACCGCAGATTTGCCGGCAGATTATGTAGCAGAACATAATCTTGGCATGCTGTCACTCACTTATACTATAGACGGCAAAACCTATGACTGGGAACATCCAATGGATGTCAAAGAATTCTATGCAAAGATGCGCGCCGGCTCTCTGCCTACCACCTCTCAGGTCAACCCGGAAACTGCCCGCGAAATCTTTACAAAAATTGCCACGGAAAATGACTGTGATATTCTTCACATTGCCTTTTCCAGCGGACTCAGTGGCAGCTACTCCAGTACAAAAATTGCTGCAAGTGAAATGGAAGAAGATAATTTCCCACATAAAGTCGTTGTCGTAGACTCTCTCTGTGCTTCCATGGGAGAGGGACTTCTGGTTCACAAAGCTGTCCAGATGAAAGAAAATGGTGCCACTTTAGAAGAAACCGTAAAATGGCTGGAGGAAAATAAACTACATCTGGTACATAACTTTACGGTAGATGATTTGTTCCACCTTCACAGAGGCGGACGTGTTTCTAAAACCGCTGCGGTTCTTGGTACCATGATTAACTTAAAGCCGGTACTTCATGTAGATGATGAAGGTCATCTTATTATGGTTTCCAAGGTTCGTGGACGTAAAAAATCCCTGATTACCCTGGTTGACAATATGGAAAAGCAGATGGGTTCCTACCGTGACCAGAATGATATCGTATTTATCAGCCATGGTGATGCTTTAGAAGATGCGCAGTTTGTTGCAAATCTTGTAAAAGAACGTTTTGGCATCGACAGCTTCTTAATCAATTATGTCGGTTCAACCATCGGTGCACATTCCGGTCCTGGAACGATTGCATTGTTCTATATGGGTGAATATCGATAAAACACCGGCAGATACAAACCGGTCAAAGTCAGCTTCTTACGGATGTCTGGCAACTAAAAAGAGTTATTGTACCACGGTTTAAAATTCTGTGATAAATAACTCTTTTATTTATGTGAGAAACATGCTTTATCTGTTTCTTTATTTTTCTGCAGCTTCTTCTGCTTCTTTTTCTTCTACTTCTTTCTCATCCACTTTGATGCACAGTTCCTCTAACTGCTTCTCATCTACGATATCCGGGGCATTAGACATAAGGTCGGATGCATCCTTTACTTTCGGGAATGCGATGACATCACGGATGGAATCTGCATGTACCATATGCATAACCAGACGGTCAAGACCATAAGCCAGTCCTGCGTGTGGTGTTACACCATAGGAGAATGCATCCAGAAGGAATCCAAACTGGACATGTTCTCTCTCCTTTGTAAAGCCAAGAACCTCAAACATTTTCTCCTGAATATCACTCTGGTGGATACGGACAGAACCACCGCCTAACTCGGTACCATTTAATACGATGTCATATGCTTTGGCACGTACTGCACCCGGATCTGTATCAATCTTATCCCAGTCCTCTTCCATTGGCATGGTAAACGGATGATGCATTGCCATATAACGATTCTCTTCGTCTGACCACTCTAACAATGGGAACTCTGTAATCCAGAGGAAATTATACTGGTTCGGGTCTAAGAGGTCTAATTCTTTGGCAATTTCAAGACGAAGTGCACCTAATACATTCCATACAATTTTATTCTTGTCTGCTGCAAATAAAAGCAGGTCTCCCGGCTTTCCGTCCATTGATGCTACCAGATTCTTCAATTCCTCTTCTGTCATGAATTTTGCAAAGGATGATTTATAGCTGCCATCTTCCTGTACAGAAAGATAAGCAAGTCCTTTTGCTCCATAGCCTTTTGCAAACTCTACCAGCTTGTCAATCTTCTTTCTTGGCATTGCGCCCTGTCCTTCTGCATTGATACCACGGACAGAACCACCCTGCTCTAACGCACTGGTAAATACACCAAAACCGCAACCTTTTACAATATCAGATACATCCTTTAATTCCATTCCAAAACGGGTATCCGGCTTATCAGAACCAAAACGATCCATTGCTTCCTGCCAAGGCATTCTCTTAAGTGGAAGTTCTACATCTACACCGATGGCTTCTTTGAAAATGTATTTTAACAGACGCTCATTGACATCTAATACATCATCAATATCTACAAAAGAAAGCTCCATATCTGCCTGGGTAAATTCCGGCTGACGGTCTGCACGTAAATCCTCATCACGGAAACATTTTGCAATCTGGAAATAACGGTCATATCCGGATGCCATCAGAAGCTGTTTGAAAAGCTGTGGTGACTGCGGCAATGCATAAAAGCTGCCCGGATGTACACGGCTTGGCACCAGATAATCTCTTGCACCTTCCGGTGTAGACTTACAAAGAATCGGAGTCTCAATCTCTAAGAAACCTTCTTTTGCCATAAAATCACGCATCAGATATGCTACTTTACTACGCAGCATCAGGTTACGCTGGATATCCGGTCTACGTAAATCAAGATAACGATATTTTAAACGAATCTCATCTTTGGTCTGGCTGTTCTCTTCAATCTGAAATGGCGGCGTCTGTGATTCTGAAAGAATACGGATACTCTCAGCAATCACTTCAATATCACCGGTCTTTAAATTCTCATTAACTGCTGCAGAACGCTTCTGCACGGTTCCTTCGACTGCAATAACAAACTCGCTACGCAGTGTTCCCGCTTTGGCAAAGCCTTCGCTTCCTACCTTTGGCTCGTCGAATACAAGCTGCAGAATTCCGGAACGGTCTCTTAAATCTATGAATATAAGACTTCCTAAATTTCTTCTTTTCTGTACCCAGCCCATGACGGTAACTTTTTCTCCAATATTGGCATTGGATACTTCTGTACATCTATGGGTTCTGTGTAATCCCTGCATGGATTCTGACATTTTCTTATCCTCCTAAAAATCTTATCAAAATTATTCCATTTTCTGCTTCTTGCAAAAAAACAGACTATCTGTTAAAAAACTCCACAAATTCTTCATAACCCTCTGCCGTAAGCTTCTCCTTCTGGAACTTCTTGTTCTTATTCATACGAACCACTAATACCTGGGTTCCTTCGGAACGTTCCTTCTGAGCCTGTGCAATTACCTCCTGCAGCTTATCAGCCGGATATCCCTTTTCGATGAGATATGCCTTCTTCGCTGCCTGTCCCGGAATCTTAAATCCGCTCTCTAAGAGCAGAAGAATGATTCTTTCAAAACCGATGGAAAATCCACATGCAGGTACATCGTTGCCGGTAAATCTTCCAACCATCTTATCATAACGACCACCTCCGCCACAGCTTCCGCCGAACTCCGGCATAGCTATTTCAAAAATAGTTCCTGTATAATAACCCATGCCACGCACTAAAGTCGGGTCAAATACCATTTTAAAGTCTGCTGCTTTGGTTGCTTCTACGCTGTCGATAATCTCTGTCAGGTTCTGCTTTACTTCTTCCTCTAAGAATCCTGCTTCAATTAATGTATCACATAAGGTAACCAGTCCGTTTTCGGTACCTTCTGCTTTTTCAAATAAGGATAAGTACTTATCGACCGCTTCTTCTGCAAAGCCTTCCTTTTTCAGTTCTTCTGCAACTCCGTCCAGCCCAATCTTGTCCATCTTGTCTAAGATGATAAATACAAGGTCGTAGCTTTCTTCCGGAAACATAAAACCAATACCAGCTCCGCTAACAGGAATGC
>JABLTN010089765.1_pt1 | contig 15114 bp, 9 predicted proteins | sample 7160141 | NCBI WGS metagenome assembly JABLTN01 (sample SAMN14651226, study PRJNA627086) | human gut metagenome | isolation source: feces | host: Homo sapiens | reverse complement strand
GAGAAGCATCTAACTTCTTACTAAGCGTATGTTATATGGGAGTAGCCTGCTTATATTATAGAAAGCATCGTACTAAGAAGGGTGCTGTAATAGGTATGGCACTTGCAACTGTTGCAACAAGCTTATTTGCGATTGCATCAAACCTATTAGTGATGTTCCCAATGTATGCGAAACTATTTGGTATGTCTACAGAAGCCATCATCGGTATGTTCTCTAAGATCAATCCATTAGTAAAAGATATGACAACTATGGTTATTGCATCACTTGTTCCATTCAATCTCTTTAAATATGGTGTTATTTCAATTATAACATTTATTTCTTATAAGAAAATTGAAGTCATTTTGAAAAAATATTCGAATTAAGCAAAAAATATGTTGATTAATTTAGCCAATTCATGTAATCTTTATACAAAAGCGTGAGGTGGAATAAAGATATGAAAGTGGTTAAATTTGGTGGCTCATCGTTAGCCAGCGCAACTCAGTTTAAAAAAGTACATGACATCGTTCTAGAAGATACTGATCGTCATTATGTAGTTCCCAGTGCCCCTGGGAAAAGAAATAAAGAAGATACAAAGGTAACAGATTTATTGATTCTTGCCTATTCACATCACAACAAAGATGATTTTGAAGAAATCTATGACAGAATCAAAGAACGTTACAATGAAATCATTACTGAACTAGGTCTTGATATTTCTTTAGAAGAAGACTTTAAAGAAATTAAAGAAGAAATCAAGAAACAGAACAGTTTTGATTATACAATTTCACGTGGTGAATATTTAAATGGTAAAGTGTTAGCTAATTATTTAGGCTTTGACTTTATTGATGCGGCAGATGTTATTTATATCGATAAGCATGGTCGATATGATGAAAAGAAAACAGATGCAGCTCTCACAAAAGCTTTATCTGAACATGACTATGCAGTTGTTCCAGGATTCTATGGTCAATTAAATGATGAATCAGGACGCATTAAAGCCTTCTCTAGAGGTGGTAGTGATGTTACTGGTAGTATCGTTGCGAAATGTGCCTGTGCAGATCTTTATGAGAACTGGACAGATGTATCAGGATTCCTTATTGCGGATCCACGTATTGTCAAGGATCCTAAACCAATTGCGACAATCACTTATAAAGAACTAAGAGAATTATCTTATATGGGTGCGAGTGTTCTACATCAGAATTCCATCTTCCCAGTAAGAAACGAAGGTATTCCTATCTTAATCAAGAATACCAACAGTCCAGAAGATGCAGGTACTTTAATTGTAGAAAGCACTTGTCATAAACCAGACCACGTTATTACAGGTATTGCAGGTAAAACAGGTTTTGCGACTGTCATGATTGAAAAAGACATGATGAACAGTGAAATCGGTTTTGGTCGTAAAGTACTACAGGTATTTGAAGAGCATGGTCTTTCATTTGAACATATGCCTTCAGGTATCGATACAATGACTATCATTGTGAACAGCGATGATTTCATTGAAAAAGAACAGGCCATCCTTGCAGGATTACATCGTGCTGTACAGCCTGACTATATTGTCTTAGAATCTGATTTAGCCTTAATTGCGGTCGTAGGTCGTGGTATGAAGGACAGCCGTGGTACTTCAGCAAGAGTATTTAAAGCACTTGCGAAAGAAAACATCAACGTTAAGATGATTGACCAGGGTTCATCAGAATTGAATATCATCGTAGGTGTAAGAAACTGTTATTTCAAACCAGCTATCAAAGCCATCTATGATGAATTCATTACAAGTGAAGACGACGAATAGAGAAGCATTCTGCTTCTCTATTTTTTTTATAACATTGAGTGACACACTTATAAAAGTGTGCTAATATATAGGCAATTCATAAATAGTGGAGGTTATATTTATATGAAATACAAAATTACTGCATTATTAATCGAAATCATACAGCCATTACTTACAGTATCCTATCCCTGTTTATGTATTGTTGGATGAAATTTCATATCGCTTAGCGTTAAAATCTTAAAGATGACTTCAAGGCATGATTGTCTTGAAGTTTTTTTGTGAAAATAAAAGAGGAGATCAACTCCTCTATACCTTCACAGGTTTATTCCTTATACATATTATTAAACTGATAACAGTTAATAAGCAGGCAATTATATGAAATCTCATAAAACTAAATAAACATATAAGAACCATAAGACTACCACAAATCATATAAGTCGTATTAACCCTTCTGAGTAATGCACTCATACCTATAGAAAAACATCCTAATACTCCTGTTAATAGTACTAAATTCAATCCAAACAGCTGACAGATACTTCTCACTGGCAGTAAATACATCATCGCATAGGCAACAAGTGTCATTGAAAGAAATAATATAGAAAGTGACATATTACTCATTAAAGGTTTCAATAAAGCATGATCAAAGATCTGTATATGATTTCTTACATCCATCTCTACAAGAACACTTAATATCGCATTACATAATACAACAAGTATTGTGATTGTAGTGAGTGTTCCTAAAGTACCAACTAACTCTTTATCTATCAAATGACGATCATGAAGAAAAACAATCATGACAATCGCACCAAGTAATCCCTGCATTAAACTTAATATTCCTTGTAGTATAGAAATAGAATTATGTGAATGCACACCACATATTGCCATCACAAAAGAACCAGCCATTCCAATAAGAAAACAAAAAGCACTTAACCCAAAAGGCACATTAATTGTATTATACTCAAATAAATGAAACAAATTATACAGCATTCCGACTATCTCATCCCCAATAGAAGGCTGTAAATGCACAACACCATGACTATATATCAGATTCACTACTAAGAAGCTTATAGCCAATGCTTCATACTTCTTCTTCATAAGAATCACTCCCTTCCTATTATTATAGTTCTTTTATATTTTTATACAACTATATCATAAATGTAAGCGGTTCTTATTGTCCATACATTTGTGATACATTCTCTAAACATCCTTTGTGCACAAACATGTTATAATAGTATAGGGGGTGATAATATGAAGAAAGGTGTTATGATGCAGGGCTTTGAATGGTATCTTCCCTCAAGTCCGCATTTGTGGAAGATACTCAGAGTCAATGCTTATAAACTTAAAAAAGCAGGTATTACCGCTATATGGCTTCCTCCTGCTTATAAAGGAGCAAATGGCATCAATGATACAGGCTATGGTGTCTATGACCATTATGACTTAGGAGAATTCAATAATAAAAATACAATCCGTACCAAATATGGCACGAAGAAAGAATACCTCTGGTGTATAAAGATGTTTCATCTATTTGGTATAGATGTCTATGCAGATATCGTACTTAATCATTTAATTGGTGCAGATGGGATGGAACAGGTCATTGCTTATAAAGTAGATGCCTATCATAGACATAAAGTTTCTAAAAGAAAAAGAGTTATTCGTGCGTCTACCTATTTCTCATTTCCATCAAGACATAAATATTCAGACTTTATCTATAGTGCCTCACATTTTACAAGTGTGGACTACGATGCCTCTAAACATCAAAAAGGTCTTTATTTATTCAAAGGGAAACATTTCAGTGAGAATGTAGATGATGAATATGATAACTATGATTACTTGATGGGAGCAGACTTAGACTACAACAATCCTGAAGTTGTCAAAGAAGCTATCAACTGGGGACTCTGGTATAAAGATATCACACATCTCGATGGCTTTCGATGTGATGCCATTAAACATATAGACTCTTCTTTCTATGAACATTGGATTAATACAATGCGCCAGCATTCTAAAAAAGAACTCTTTTCTGTAGGTGAATACTGGGGAGACATAGACCATTTATGTCATTATCTCAAATCCACACACTTCTGTATGAGTCTATTCGACGTCCCTTTACATTATCATTTCTATGATGCGAGTCATTCTAATGGTTATTATGATATGCGAGAACTCTTCAATAATACGTTAGTACAAAGATATGACAAATATGCTGTCACATTTGTGGATAACCATGATACTCAGCCAGGACAATCTCTCACTTCTTTTATAGAAGATTGGTTCAAACCACAGGCCTATGCCTGCATATTACTAAGACAAGAAGGTTATCCATGTATTTTCTATGGAGATTATTATGGTATAACTCATGATCATATTTCATCTAAGAAAGAATTGTTGGATAAGATGATGAAACTAAGAAGACAATATGTAGAAGGAATCAGACATGACTATATAGATGATCCTGATGTTATTGGATGGACTTATGAAACAGGACTTGCAGTGATATTAACCAATAGTAAAGGTGGCATAAAACGTATGTTTGTAGGTAAACAATATAAGCATATGACAGATGGTAAACATACAATTGATATTGTAGATGGATATGGAGAGTTCATCTGTGATGCAGCTTCTTTGAACCTTTATGTTGTATGTAAATGACGGTTTATAATGTTATACGATATATATATATATATATATATATGACTACAAATGAAATATTTTTACAAATTTTGAAAATACCTAAATTATAAATGTGAACGGTAGTAAAGTAAGTTACAATGATTGAACAGAATATGCGGGGATAATATTCGATAGGGAGGAGATATTTTTTGGAATTTACTTACAGTCAGGTGAAAAGTCTGAATGAGACTGAAACCTACGTTTACAATTATGTTGTGAAAAACACAAAGAAGGTATTAAATGAAAGTATTCGTGAATTAGCCAATAATACACATGTATCTACGGCAACGGTTATGCGTTTTTGTAAGAAGATGGGGTGTGAAGGTTTTACTGAATTAAAATATAGATTGAAAGAAATTGAAGAGGTGCAGGAAACAGATCAGGAAGAACGAAATGATTTTTGTGATTATATTGAATATATAAAATCAAAAGAATATTTAGATAGTATCAAAAAAACTGCTGATATCATTAAGCGTTCTGATTTGTTTGTAATAATGGGCTTTGGCATTCATGGTGATTTTGCGAATCATGCAGCACGTTCATTTTGTCGTAGCGGATATTATTGTTATGCAATTGATAATGATTATTATCCAGTAGTTGAAGTGGCAGAAGAACAGAAACCTGTTGCTATGATTGTATATGAAAAGTCACAGGAGAAAAATCTATTTGAAATAATGCATCAATATAAAAGCTGGCATTACACAATCATTATGATTGCGAATGAAAACATAGGTGTTCTTTCAAATTTATGTGATGATGTGATATATGTATCAAAAGGTGATGTAAGAATGGGGCAAGTTGTTTCTGGTGTTCCTTTCTTATATGCAATTGAGAAAATTATTGACGAACTAACAAAATAAAAAAGCGTTACAAATTATGTAACATGTAACCGTTTCCTTAGAAACGGTTATTTTTTTTACACTAATGTGGTATTTTAAGGCCATAGTATATTTATTTACAAGTTAAAAGGTACTGTTATGAAAAAGCATTGCGTTTTTATTAGTCTAATAGTTGTTTGTATTGTGATGTTCATCATTACGACTTGGTGTCCAATCTACGTAGTAGAGGGCGAGTCCATGAATCCGACATTAGTAAATAATGATGTTGTATGTATTAAGAAAACAAAGTCTTTCAAGCAGGGAGACTTAATTGCGTTTCAGTATAATAATAAGCTGCTGGTGAGAAGAGTGATTGGTTTGAGTGGGGATAAAATCAACATTGATTCAAACGGCTATGTATTTGTGAATGAGAAAAAGTTAGATGAAAACTATATACAGAACAGAAAAGACAATCCACTACGTGACGAAGTATTCCCTTATACAGTTCCAGAAGGACAGATATTTGTATTAGGGGATAATAGACATCACGCAATAGATTCAAGAATGCGTGATTTAGGTTGTATTGATAATGATAAGATTATTGGTCAAGTCGTTATGAAGATTTATCCTATCACCCGCTTTTCTGTTTATTAGGGGAAAGGGGACATTTAGATGACAGAATATAATATTTTAAACAAACCAGGCAGAAAGAAAATGATGTTATTTTTTGGCTTGGTTTTTTTAACAGCTATTGCATTCTTCTATATTAATAGTGCTAGAATGGATGATTTTACATCATTGATTACTGATGCAACTGTACAATATCAAAATAATGGTGTGATGAAGGATTATACAGCTGATGTCCATCTTGAAGACAATACACCTCTTTCTTTCCTTATTAAAGCAACTATTCCTCAAGGAACACTTGCTTCAATAGAAAATGTAGAAAGTGAAGAAGAAACAACTCAGGAAATAGTTGTAAAGAATCAAACATTAACTTATAACTTACCAGAACAATTAAAAGTAGAAGATACACAAACAAATAAGTTATATCTAGAGAATGATTTAGTACATTCTATTGGTACTTATGAGATTAGAAATAATTTATTAACTCTATATTTTGATGAAAATCATGTGAATACGAATGCAGAAAGTGAATTAAAACTTGCATTGGTATTAGAAACAGATTCTTCTCATGTTATTTATGATGCCAATGGTTCTTCTCTTGTTTCATTCAATACTAAGAATATTGAGTTAAATAAGTATATAGAACAACCGGTTGAAACAACAGTTACTAATCAGATGGATCAACAGGTAGTGGAAGAGGCTAAGAATAATGCGCCTGTCACTGCAACAGCTAATTCTGCTGCTGTAGCACCTGAAACACCTGTGACAGTATCAGATAATGATACAACTATTCAGTCTAAAGCTGAAGAAAGTACTGATTTTGGTCAATATATTACATCAGCAGACGTCAGCAAAATCCAAAATGGTAGTTGGGTTTCATCTAAATCATTTGAGGATGGTGATCAGGTTAAGGTACATATTAACTATAATTTACCTGCAGATATTGTCACAACCGACAAAGATAAAATCTCTTATCAGCTTCCTAATGGCATAAAGCCATTAAAAGAAGAAACTGGTTTAGTATATGCATCTAATGGTAAAGCAGTTGGTACATATCGAATTACCACCGATGGTAAAATCACTATTGATTTTAATGATGATTTTGCGACTGGGGAACCATTCTCAGGATATATTGAATTCCAGGGTACTGTTTCATCAGATGGTGCTGATAATGATGGTACAGTAAAATTTGATGGTAATGGTGGAGAAATCACAGTCAAACCAAGTAAAGAACAATATGATTTGAATATGTCTAAACAAGCTTCATTAAATAATGACGGAACAGTCAGCTATACAGTCAAAGCAAGTACTAAAAATGGTACTGAAGGTACTATAAAGATTGAAGATAAGTTTGTAGATTGGGATTCTGCCAAGGCAGAATATAATGCAGACAGCTTTAAAGTAATAAAGAAAGATAAAAATGGTAATAGCACAACGATGACTGCAACACCTTCAATCAATGGTGAATCATTTACTATTAATGATTTACCAAAACTTGAAGCAGGTGAAAGCTATGAAATCACTTATACAGCAACAGCAACACCTAGTAATAAAGATGGTTCTGGATCACTTACAAATAGTGTAAAAGGAACAAGTGGAAACACTTCAAAGGAAACATCTACATCAATCACTATTTCTAATTCAATGATTTCTAAATATGGTGGATATGATCAGGGTACAGGAAAGATGAACTGGAGTATTACAATTAATCCAGATAAAAAAGATATTAGTGGTTATGAATTCAATGATACGATTGATAATAACTTAAAGATTCCTACACCTATTATCGCAAAAGGAAGTAATGGTACTGAAATAACTATTGATCAATTACCTTATAAATTCCCAGAGGGTTCTAATGAAACTTATACAATTGAATATCAGACAGATGCACCAAGTAATAATACTACCGTAACGAATACAGGTACTATTGGTAAAGATGGTAAAACTTTTGAAAGCAGTTATGGTGTCGGTGTAGAACATAGAAACTGGAGCCTTACAAAGTCTTCAACAGGTAACACTGTTTCAAAAGATGGTAAAACTATAACTAATACATGGCAGGCTTATATGAAGCTTCCTGATAAAAAGATTACTTCTGTTACTTATTCTGATGTGATTAAGAATGGTACATCTACTGGAGATAAAGAATTTAATGGTGAACACTATGCAGTCTTATCTCAGTTAAAAGAAGAAATCAATAACAATATTGAACTTAAAGATGCAAATGGAACTTCTATTTTTAAAGGTGATTTAGAAGTTAGTGTTAAGTTCTATTCAGATGAAAATAAAAAGAATGAAGTTACTGATGATGATGCACATGTTAAAGCATTTGAAGTAACTGTAAAGAAGAAAGATGGCAGTGAATTTACAGGACAGTCTTTAAATATTTCTTCTTATCATACGACTGCAGATTTACAAGGTGTTAAAGAAGGTATTGATTATTATTTTGTGAATAAAGGTACTGTTCAGGATAAAGAATCTGAAAGTAAAGTCACTTACAACAAGCCTAAGAAGTTTGTGAAACAGGGCTTTGGTAAGATCGATGGTGGTACATATGATAAATACTCTTCTAGTAAAGTAAGTACTGATTATATAAGTCGTGATGGAAAACTATATTATAGAATCATATTTACTCCAGACTCAAATGAACAAATCAGTGTGACTGATACATTACCTGAAGGTACAAAGTTATTTAAAAAAGGAGAACGTGCTGATTATACTAATAGCGGTTATAAATCAAATCCTGCAGATCGTGGTTCCCCTGAAGCAATTTATTATAATGGTGAAAATGCTGAATGGTATTGTGATGGAGATGCGAATTTTACAGATATAAGAAAATATTTCAAATATTCATATGATGAAACTACTAATAAAATAACCTTTACATTTGAACCAGGCTATAACAAAGCAGATGGTGACTATCATACAGGAAAGAGAGATCATCCTAATGGTGCCATTGCGATTTATTATGCAGTTGATATTACTTCTGATGAATTCTGGAAAGATCTAAAGAATGAGAATAAAGAATATACAAATACATTAGAGTATGAAGGAAAGAGTCAGGAACAGCATACTGAGGTAGAACGCGAAATTCAAAATGTAACAAAAACAGCAAAACAGATTGATAATTCTACAAAGGTAGAGTATTCAGTTGTTATTAATCCTGCAGCAAAGGATTTGAATCCTAAGTCAGATAAAATAACACTTACTGATAAACTGGAGTATTATGACAATAACATTTCACCTTATTTAGTTCTATCTAGTTTGAAATTATATGAATATGATGCTGATAAAGTGGATCATAAAGGTAAGTTGATAGATGTGAGTCGATATCAAGTTCAAATTGATGATACGACACATAAACTAACAGTAACACTTCCTGATGAGTTAGCATGTGTTCTTGGATATCAATATGATTTTGATGTTGGACAGGCAGCTTATCCAACTATAAAAAATACTGTTTCTCTAGAAGGAGAATTTAGTTCTTCAGTAGATACAAGGATTGATACAAATGATTCTTCGGCAGGAGTTGTAAGAGGTAAGATGACTATCTATAAGGTAGATAGTAAAGATTACTCTAAGAAACTTCCGAATGCGAAATTCAAGTTGTGGAAATTTAATGCAGAGACTAAAAAATGGGATGCAGTAACAAAAGATTCGAAAGATGTATTTGAAACTAATAAAGATGGTGAGATTGTTTTCTCTGGATCTAGTGATGATAAATTCTTAGTAGCAAATACACTGTATAAGCTAGAAGAAACAGAAGCACCTTCTGGCTATGACAAGGACGAGAATCCACATTACTTTGTGATTTATCAAGCAGATCAAAATAAGATAAAACAAGATGCGAAAACTGCTTTAAGTCAACAGGGTATTCCTAATGTAAATCTTGATAATGATGTATCATACATTCCAAACAATAAAGAAGTATCTTTATATGTTCCAAATGATTCTAACACCATTTCTGTAAAGAAAGTCTGGGTTGATCAGGAAAACAAGGGTACTACACCAGGTGCTTCTAATGTAAAAGTTCAGTTATATAGAGTAACAAAGAAAAAGAAAACTTACAATGTTACACTTCATTTTAGTGGCAATGAGTGGAACAATGTTACAAAGACAGTGCAGGCTGCTCAAAATAAACCGTTATATATAGAAACTTATGATTGGAATCCTAATGACGTTTTTGTAGAAAGTAATTTTGAAGTTACAAAAGGCGATAATGATTTTGGAACAGTAAATTGTACAAAGGATTATGTGAATAATAAAAAAATTCTAAAAATTCAAACAAATTCAATTACTCAGGATTGTGATATTTATATCACAGCTAAGAATAATGCATTCTACTTTAGTGATAATAATATTTCTATTACATTTGATGAACCTGAAGTAGAAGCAAAAAAACAAGCTGAGGGTGATCCAGTAACATTAGATAATTCTAATAAATGGTCACATACTTGGAATAATTTAACTTCTAAATCAGAGAGTGGTGAAGATTATTACTACACTGTAGAAGAAGTCGATGCACCTTCAGGATACCAGATATCTTATACAAACAATGATGGTATTCAAGAAGGAGATATTACAGTTACTAACAAGAAGTTAGATAACTCTGATCTTCCAGATACTGGAGGATTCGGTACTTTTGGTTATTACGCAATTGGGGCCCTATTTATTACAGCGACTCTATTTGCTTATATAGCAAATATAAAAAAGAAGGGGGCTTATAGCTAGTAATAACAAACATTAATATGTGTATATCAACGAGGGAAGAGTTTTATTAAAAAATGGATATCATATGGACAAGGAGGAAAAACGATATGAAACTATTTAAAAAACTCGCAAGTTTCATACTTGCATTCGCAATGGTCATGGCAATTGCTATGCCATCAGTAGTAATGGCAGCTGATGGTAAATCAACTATTACTATTGATGGAGCTACTGCTGGCTCTGAATATGTTGCTTATAAATTATTTGATGCAACAGATGATGGTAATGGTCATTTCTCTTATACTGTAAATTCTAAATATGAAGCAGTATTAAAAGAAGTAACAGGTAAAACATCAGGTGCTGAAATTGTTAAATACTTAAATGGTATTAAAGACAATGCTGCAGCTGTTAGAGAATTTGCAGATAAAGTCTATGCGAAAGTAAAAGATATGACTGTAGATTATACTGCAACTAATGGCACATTTGCAGATGTTGATCAGGGCTACTATTTAATTGCTCAGACAAAGATTGGAACTAATGAAGCTTATTCATTAGTTATGTTAGGTACTGCTGGTAAGAAGGCACTTACTGTAACACCAAAAACAGGTGTTCCAACATTTGAAAAGAAAATCAAAGAAAAGAATGATTCTACTGGAGTAGAATCTGATTGGCAGGATGCTTCAGATTATGACATTGGAGACAAAGTACCATTTAAATTAACAGGTACAGTTTCTGATAAATATGACAACTATAAAACTTATTACTATGCATTCCACGATAAGATGGATGATACTTTACAATTTAATTCTAACAGTGTCGTAGTTAAAATTAATGGCAATGAGATAGATAAATCTAAATATACTTTAAATACAACAACTTCAGATGGTTGTACATTTGAAGTAATATTCAATGATTTAAAGACAGTTTCACCAACAAAACCTGAAAATGTAACGGTTGAATATACTGCAACATTAAAAGACACTGCTAAATTAGGTTCTGAAGGTAACTTCAACAAAGGTAAACTTGAATTCAACAACAATCCTTATTATGAAGGTGAAGGAAAACCTGAAAAACCAGGTGAAACACCTTGGGATGAAGTAGTAGTATTTACATATAAATTAATCGCAAATAAAACTGATGGTCAGGGTAATGCATTAGCAGGTGCTGGATTTACATTATATAAATTTGATAAAGATACTAATGCTTATGTAAAGGTTAAGGAAATTGAAGCTGGTAAGACTACTAAATTCGAATTTACTGGTGCAGATGCAGGTAAATATAAATTAGTAGAAACTACAGTTCCTGATGGTTATAACAAAGCTGATGATTTAGTCTTTGAAGTTAAAGGAACATATGAAGCTGTAAATAATACTGATCCTTTAAAAGCACCTGCATTAACTAAATTAGAAATTTTAGATGAAAAAGGTAACAGCATCACTGGTGAAGATAAAGTATTCACGACTAATTTAGTAGATGGTACTGCAACTACAAATATTAAGAACTTAACTGGTTCAGAACTACCAAGTACAGGTGGTATGGGTACTACAGTATTATATGCTGCAGGTACACTTATGATTCTTGCAGCTGCTGCATTCTTAGTAATGAAGAAAAAAGCAGAAAGTAAGTAATATAAAACAATAAGGAGTGTCCTATAATGACAAAGAAGTTAACCAATGCATTTATAGCTTTAATATTCATTATGGGGCTTTCCTTACTTATTTATCCTAGTTTCAGTAACTATTGGAACCAAAGACATCAAACAAGAGCTATTGCTGGATATGAAGAAAAGGTAGAAAACCTGACTGATAAACAATATCAAAAGCTCTGGAATGATGCTACTTTATATAACACAAACCTGAAACAAACACTTTCTACTCTGAATGATCAAGAGAAGAAACTCTATGATTCGACTCTTGATGTCACTGGTACAGGTATGATGGGTTATGTGGAAATCCCTAAAATCAATGTCTCTCTTCCTATATATCATGGAACAGATGCTGAAATCTTACAGATTGCGATAGGACATATCCCAGGTACTTCATTACCAGTAGGTGGAGAGAGTACACATTGTGTCATATCTGGACATAGAGGATTACCAAGTGCACAGCTTTTTACTGATATCGATCAGTTAAAGAAGGGTGATACCTTTATGCTTCAGGTATTAGATCAAACTCTTTATTATGAAGTTGATCAAATTAAAACTGTCCTTCCTACAGAAACAGAAGATCTGAAGATTGTAGAAGGACAGGACTACTGTACTCTTATGACATGCACGCCCTATGGTGTTAATACTCATAGACTGCTTGTAAGAGGACATCGTATCAATAAGACAAATCTAAGAGTAAGAAGAGATTTAGTCAAAGCGGATTCAGTACTCATTGATGTATTCTGGGTAGTACTTGCAATTATTATTGCAATTATCTGGTATTTAACATCAATTAAGAAAAAATATAAAGAAAGGTGATGACAGCAATTATATGGGGAAAAGATTAAAAAAATACATATTATGTTTTACAGTTCTACTGTCAGTCGCTGTGTTTAATTCATTCCAGGTAGCTGCTGTCAATATCAATAAGAAATGCTCTTTGACACTCAATGAATGTATTTCAGGGTTAAATGTTCATTTGTATCGTGTCGCAAGTGTTTCGGATGATGGTAGTTATCATTACACCGATGCTTTCAAGGAAGCAGAAACAAATACAAATATTCAATTGGATCAGCTTAAAACAAGTGAAGACCTTAAAAATGCGGCTATCACATTAAAGGGATATGCGGCGAGTCAAAAAGCTCTCACTAAACAGGCAACTTCTTCTAAAGTTGCATATACAGGTCTTAAAACGGGACTCTATCTTATTACGGCAGATAACTTAGAATTAAATAGTACAACTTATACCTATTTACCTTACTTGATTTCTTTACCACAGGGGACAAGTTATGATGTATCCATTGACTTTACTAAATATTCAAAGAATCCCTCTCATGAATATAAGATAGTGAAGCATTGGATTGATAATGGGGCTAAACATCCAGACAAAATCTATGTAGAACTCTATAACGGTTCTACTTATATCAAGACAATCGTACTAGATGCTGAACATAATTATGCTTGTTCATGGAAAAGTGAACAAGTTATGAATTACAGCATTAAAGAAAAGAGTGTCAAAGGTTATAGAGGTATTGTTTCTTCAGTATGCAACGATTCTAAGACTGAATATATTATCACTAATACAAGTACAGATACACCTAAGAAAGATTCTCATGTTAAAACCGGGGATACAACAAGAATCAATCATTGGGTGACATTATTAACTGTATCAGGATTATTCCTGATTGTATTAGGTAGACTATTTAGACATGAAAAAGATTAGTCATTTATTCATGACACTAGGGTGCTTATGTATCCTAGTGTCTTGTTGCTTGTTTGGTTATGAGAAGTATCGTCAAAATAAAGAAATAAAGGACTTACAGAAACTGTATAGCCAGACCATACAACTGATCCCCGATACCTATATTCCTTCTGATAGTGGCTATTTAGATGTACAAGGACATGATATACAGGCAGTCCTCCAAGCTGGTGATATCAAGTGGGTCATAGGTAAAGAAGATAATTTACCACACTATAAGAATAAGAATATAGTCATACCAGACTTATATTTAAAACAAATGCAGTCTCTCAAGAATAAAGATATACTTACAATTCAATCTATTTCAGGCTATAAGACTCAATACGAATTAGAAGTCATTGGTGAAATCGATACACTTTCAAGTAATACGCTGTATATGTATTGCAAGAGTGGATCACAATATTACTGTATTAACTTAATTATGGCGTAAAATTTAGATAAAATAGAAATTATTAATAAATGTATAAGAAAAATAGAAAAAGTAGTTGACAATGTATTGATTATTCAGTATGATGAGTTCACAAATTAAGAACTACTAAGTATAAATACAGTGAAAAGAAATAGTAGATATCCAAAAGAAGCATAGAGAGTCCTTGGGTGGTGTAAAAGGATGTTTGGAGGATATTGAATTCGTCTTGGAGTAGAGCGTTGAATGAAGTAGGCGTTTCCGGTCACAACCGTTATATTGTCAGAGTATGATAGTACTCGTTGAGATATATCTAGTGATAGATATATAAAATAAGGTGGTAACACGAAGATACACTCTCGTCCTTATGGGATGAGAGTCTTTTATTTATACAGGTAGATGATCAAAGGAGAAAAAGATTATGATTATTGTATTCAAACCAAAAACAAGTGAAGAAGATGTAAAAAAGATTCAGGAAAAGGTAGAAGCGAAGGGATTAGAAACACATTTAGTAGTCGGTCATGATGTCACTATCTGTGGTGTAATCGGTGATACGACTAAAGTGGATCCTAGAGATATTGAAGTTTCACCTTCTGTAGAAAAAGTAATGAGAGTTGAACAGCCTTATAAGCTTGCCAATAGAGCATTCCATCCAGAAGATACTATTGTGGATGTAGATGGTGTAAAAGTAGGTGGAGGCCATATGGCTCTTATTGCTGGTCCTTGTTCTGTAGAATCAGAAGAACAGGT
>JABLTN010131357.1_pt1 | contig 15120 bp, 10 predicted proteins | sample 7160141 | NCBI WGS metagenome assembly JABLTN01 (sample SAMN14651226, study PRJNA627086) | human gut metagenome | isolation source: feces | host: Homo sapiens | reverse complement strand
CGGAGGCAACAAGCAATTGCAAATTTGATACAACCTCTCAGTCTCGGCTGCGCCGAGCCAGCATCCCTACCCCTTTTGTCCCTTCGGAACATTTCCCCCTGATAGGGGGAATCGGCCCCTGGAAGGGGAGCCAAGTGGTCCGCCCACCGGAGGTGCTCAGAATTGGGCAGCGACCGCTCAGGCGCTGCGGCGGGATGAAAAAAGAAGGGGCCGGGGCCCCTTCTTTTGGTCGTTATGCGTTTGCGCGGTCCATCAGGATGATCTCCACGTCATAGCTGCTGCCGCTGCGGTAGATTGTGAGCGTCACGGTCTGGCCTGCGGTGAACTGATTTTTGACGCGGTTGAGCTGCTCCATGGTGGTGACATCGATGCCGTTGATGGCGGTGATGATATCGCCCTCCGAGATGCCCTTGGCCGCGGCGTCACTGCTGGCGTAGACGCGCGTGACGTAAATGCCCTCCGGCAGACGGTAGTAGATGCGGTAGGTGGCCGGGAGCGTCTCGCCGTCGATGCCGATGGCGGGGCGGCCGGAGACGTAGCCCTTCTCGATCAGCTCGTCGATGATGGGCTTGGCCGTATCGATCGGGATGGCGAAGCCGATGCCCTCGACCGTCGTGGACGAGGAATAGAAGTTGCTCATCTTCATCGTATTGATGCCGATGACCTGCCCGTAGCAGTTGATGAGCGGCCCGCCGGAATTGCCGTTATTGAGCGCGGCATTGGTCTGGATCAGGTTCATCGTGCGGTCGTTGACCGTCAGATCGCGGTTGATGGCAGAGATGATGCCGTCGGTCATCGTGCCGCGCAGCGTCACACCCAGCGGGTCGCCGATGGCGACGACGCTGTCGCCGACCTGCAGCACGGATGAATCGCCGAACTCGGCCGCCTGCAGCCCGCTGGCCTCGATCTTGAGGACGGCCAGGTCGCTCGTCTCGTCGCTGCCGACGATCGCGGCGGTATATTCCTTGTCATCGTTCGTCAGGACGCTGACGGCCTGCGCATTTTCGATCACATGGTGGTTCGTGATGATATAGCCGTCGGCCGACATGATGATGCCAGTGCCGGAGGCCTTGCCGGACTGGGTCACGCTGATGATGGACACGACGCTCCCGCTGCAGCGGCGGTAGATCTCCTGCAGGCTGAGCGCCCCCGCGTCCTCCGACGCGCTCGTCGGCACGCCCGCGGACGAGGACGAGATCTCCAGCTGCGGCAGCTCCGCCTGGGCCTGCGCCTGCACCGGGGTCTGCGCTGCCGGCGCGGGACCTTCCGCGGCGGCTGCCTGCTCCTGCGCGGCGGGCTGGGGATCTGCTGTCTGCACATCAGCGCTTTCGGCGGGCTGCTCCCGGCCGATGGTCAGCAGGAAGCCGCTGTCCGAGCGGTTGAGCGTCACGCCCACGTCCCGCACCAGATGCACCGTCCCGGCGCCGGTCAGCACCAGCAGCGCAAGGATCACGATCGCTGTGATCCAGCGGCCAGTGTGCCTGCGCCGCCGGTCTTCCATCGGCGTCGGCTGCGGCTGCCAGTTCTTTGTGGAATTGTCGTCATAGAAGCTGTTATTGTCAAAGCTCATATCAGACACCTTCTTGCTTGAAAAACGGAACGCTTCATTCCGACTCTCCTGTTTTCTATAGTATATCCCGGGAATTTGAACAAACGCTGAACAGTCTGTAAACCTTCCGCGCTGTTACCGGACAGCGGGCAGGGTGAAGTTGAACTGCGTCACGCCGTTTTCGCTCGTGGCCCAGATGTCGCCGCCGTGGGCGCCGACGATAGTCTTGGCAATGTACAAGCCGAGGCCCCAGCCCTCGCGGTCGGCGGAACGGGATTTATCCGCCTTGTGGAAGCGGTCAAAGAGCAGCGGAAGCTCGTCCTTGTCGATGGTGGGGCCGGTATTTTCGACCGACACACGGGCCTTGCCGCCGTCCGACTGCACGCGCAGCGACAGCCGCCCGCCGTCGGGGCAGAACTTGATCGCGTTGTCGATGAGGTTATAGATGACCTGCGTGATGCTGTCGCGCTCGGCCCGGGTCCAGACGGGCTTGTCCGGCAGGTCGACGCGCACGTCGAGATGCTTGTTGTAGATCTTCTGCTCAAAGGTGATGAGCACGTCGCTCAGCTCCTCGCCGAGGTCGAAGCGGGTCTTGCGGCTGTCTTCGACGCCCATGGCCTGCAGCTTTGCGATATCGAGCATGTTGCGCACGAGCCGCGAGAGCCTGCGCACCTCGCCGGAGACGATCTGCATGTAATGCTGCTGCTTTTCCGGCGGGATCGTCCCGTCGAGCATGCCGTCGATGTAGCCGCCGATGGTGGTCATCGGCGTTTTGAGCTCATGCGAGACGTTCGCCACGAATTCCTGCCGCCGCTGCTCGGATTTTTCGAGCGAGTCGGCCATGGTGTTGAAAGCGTTGGCCAGATCGACGATCTCCTCACCGCAGCTCTTCGGCACCTCGACGCGGGTATCGAGCTCGCCGCGGCCGAAGCGGCGGGCGGCTTCCGCGACCTTGTTGAGCGGCTGCACCTGCTGGTGCGACAGGAACGTCGCCGCGGCCATCGACAGCACGAGCACGATGATCGCGCTGTAGAAAAACAGCGACGAGCTGCGCTGCATGAAGTCCGTGATCTGCGACATGTCGGAGGAGATGATCACATAGCCGATCGTCTGCTCCGTGTCGTCGGAGACGATCGGGCGGCCGGCAATATAGCGTCTGCCGTCATGGATACCGGTGAGCGTGCCGACGCGGAACGTCTCGCCATTCATGTCGATCTCGGTGATGAGATCGGCGTCGATCTGGCGGCCGAGGTGCTCGCAGTTGAATTCGTCGCACGAGCACAGAACAACGAAGCCGTTCTCATCGCAGACCTGCGCCTCGGCCTCGCCCACGTCGGAAAACAGGGAAAGACTCAAACGGAAGTCCCAGTTCTCCTCCAGCTCGCCCGTGGAGTCATACGCCTCGGCCAGCGAGGCGACCGCCTGCGCGTCGGCGCTGAGCGTCTCTTTTTTGTCGTTTTTCAGATACCGCAGCATCAGAAACCGGAACGAGACGCCCGTAAAGAGCATGCAGACCAGCAGCAGCGCCGCGATGAGGGCGAACTGCCGGCTGAACGTTGTTTTCATGCTTACAGGACCTCGAATTTATACCCGACGCCCCAGACCGTCTTGAGGCTCCACTTGTCCGACACGCCCTCGAGCTTTTCGCGCAGGCGCTTGACGTGGACATCGACGGTACGGCTGTCGCCGAAATAGTCAAAGCCCCAGACCTCGTCGAGCAGCTGGTTGCGCGTGAAGACGCGGTTCGGGCTAGAAGCCAGGTGGTACAGAAGCTCCATCTCCTTGGGCGGCGTCTCGATGCGCTTGCCGTCGACGATGAGCTCAAAGGAATCGAGGTCAATGACCAGCTTGTCAAAGACCAGCCGGCGCGGCTTGACCTTCTCCTCTTCCCCGCCCGCGCGGCGGAGGACCGCCTCGACTCTGGCCAGCAGCTCCTTCATCTCGAAGGGCTTCGTCAGATAATCGTCGGCGCCCTGCTTCAGGCCCTGCACCTTGTCGTTCGTCTCGCCCTTGGCGGTGAGCATGATGACGGGGGTCTGACTGTCCTGCCGGATGGTGCGCAGCACGCTCCAGCCGTCCATCACAGGCAGCATGATATCGAGCAGCACCAGATCCGGCCGCACCTGGCGGAACAGGGCCACGCCCTGGCCGCCGTCGGCGGCGATCTTTGTATGATAGCCTTCCTTTTCCAGATACATCTGGACCAGTTCGGAGATATTGGGGTCGTCTTCCACGATGAGGATCGTTTTTGCCATAAAACTCTCTCCCTTCTATGCCATTTAAATTATTATACTGCCGTCGTAGGCATTTGCGTGAACATTTTGTAAAATCCCGCGGCTGGCATATTTATGGTTTCCGTTTGCGCGAAACTGTGATATGATACAGTTATAAGGACTTTGACAACCGAACAGGAGATCTCAGACATGGATATCACACTCAGAATGAGCGATCATGCGCTCACCGCCCGCGCGGCCGCGGCGGCCGGTATCGTGCTGCTCAAAAATACCGCCGGGACGCTCCCGCTGCTGCCCGCGGAGGATGGCGCGCCCCTGCCCGTCGCCGTTTTCGGCATCCGCCAGCTGCTCACGCCCGCGTATGACCGGGCGATGACGCCCTGGCGCGCGATCGGCGTGCTCGACGGGCTTATGGCCAGCGACGCCGTCCGGCCGGACGGGCTGCTCGCCCGCAAATACCGCACCTGGGCCATGGAGCACCCGGACGGCAGCGAGCTGCCGCTGACCAACGTGGACTTCGGCGCCCTGCGGCACGACTGCGCGGCGGCCGTCGTCGTCATCGGCCGCACGCCGGAGCAGGACCACACTCGCCTGACGAGCGAGGAGACCGCCATGCTCACGCGCGTCACGTCCGTATTTGACCGGACCATCCTCGTGCTGGCCGCGCCGGGGTACATCGAGCTGAATGAGGCCGCGCTCGCCTGCGGCGCGATCGTCTTCCTCGGCCTTGCCGGGCAGGAGGCAGGCGGCGCGCTGGCGGACGTGCTGACGGCGAAGGTCATGCCGTCCGGCCACCTTTACTTCACGTGGCCGGAGAATGCGGAGGCCTTTGACGAGGCCTGCGCCGCCGTTGACCAGTTTACCGGCTACCGGTATTTTGATTCCTTCGGCACGCCGGTGCGGTATCCGTTCGGCTACGGTCTCGGCTATGGGAAAATCGAATTCGGAAGCGTCTCGGCAGGGCTTGACGGCTGCGACGTGACCGTGAGTGCCGAGCTCGTCAACACGGGCGAGACGCACGCGGCGAGCGAGCTCATGCAGGTCTACGTGACCCGGCCGGGCGACGATCTGACAAGGCCCGTCAGCTTCCTGCAGGCGTTCAGCAAGAGCCGCCTGCTCGCCCCCGGCGAGAGCCAGACGATCCGTCTGCGCTTCCCCATCACCGACCTTGCCGTCTACCGCGAGAGCGCGCACGCGTTCGTGCTGGACGCGGGCTACTACGATATCCGCATCGGCACGAGCAGCCGCGCCTGCTATCTCGCGGGCTCCATCCGGCTGACCCGCAGCGCCGTCGTGCAGGCAGCCGAGCCGCTCAGTCTGCCCTCCGTGCCGGAGCGCAGGCGCCCGGAGGGCGTCTGCTTCCAGTATCCCGAGGAGCTGGCGGAGATCGAGCAGGCGCACAAGCACGCCATCCGCTTCTCTGACCGCACCCTGCCCCGCCGCAGCCGCAAAAAGGGCCGCCCCTTCACCGGCTGCCGCCCGGACGGCGAGGCGCATACGCTCGCAGACGTGCGCGAGGGCCGGTGCAGCGTGTTCCATCTCGTGGCCGGGATGGATACGGAGAATCTGGAAAAGCTGGTCTGCGGCTTCGGCGAAGAGGCCTCCGCAGTCCCCGGCGCGCTCGGCGCGTCGGCGGCCATCGAGCGCTACGGCATCCCCGCCTTGCAGTTGGCCGGCGGCGCACAGGGTCTGCGCCTGCTGCGCGAGATCCCCGATGAAGAGACCGGCGAGACCGTCCGCCGGCAGAATATGACCGTCTTCCCCGCCCCGGCGCTGCTCGCGTGCTCGTTCGATCCGGACGTGATCCGGGCCGTCGGCCGGGCTGTCGGGCTGGAGATGGCGGAGTTCGGCGTGCAGCTGTGGCTCGGGCCGGACGCGAACGTCATGCGAGCGCCGCAGAAGAAGGGCTGCGCCGAACAGTGGTCGGAGGACCCGGTCGTCTGCGGCACGATGACCGCCGCGCTGGCCGCGGGCGTGTGGCCGTACGGCGCGGTCGTGCTGCACGCGGGCCGGCTGCCGGAGAACGCTGCCGTCTCGCAGGCAGCGCTGCGCGAGGTCTACGGCCGGCCGTTTGAGCTGGCCGCGGGCGTCTGCCGCGCGGCCCGGCTGCCTGAAACTTCGATCTCCGGCCGGACGCTCACAGAAAACAGCCCGCTGCTGCGCGCCTGGCTGCTCGACTGCGGCTACGGCGGCATGCTCTGGGGCGACGGGACGCTCGCGGGCGACCGGATCGGCCTGGAAAAAGCGGCGCTGCGCATCCTCCGGCTCATCCTGCAGCTGAAAAAGGCGTGAGATCCGCATCAAAAACCGCGTGAAAAACCCAGAAACGGCATTGCAATCGTTTCAAATAGATGCTATAATCAGAATTACCCCTTTGGGGCATTCTGACGCCGGGGTGCGGCCTCCGCGGTCCGGCGCGGAATATCATTACGAAAGAGGTAGATTTTCAAATGAAGAAGTATCTTGCACTGCTTCTGGTCCTGGTCATGGTCCTGAGCCTGGCTGCCTGCGCATCCAAGACGGAGCCCGAGACCACCACCGAACCGGAAACCACCACTGAAACCGCTCCCGAGACCACGGAAGAACCCGCCGCTGAGGAGCCCGCAGCTGAAGAAGAGACCCCGGCTGAAGAGCCCGCTGCCGACGCTGCTTACTCCGTCGCCATGATCACCGACTACGGCGATATCACCGACCAGTCCTTCAACCAGACCACCTACGAGGCCTGCAAGGAGTTCTGCGAGGCCAACGGCCTGCAGTTCAACTATTTCAAGCCCGCCGGTGACTCCGACGCCGAGCGTGTCGCCATGATCGAGTCTGCGATCGACGAGGGCTACAACGTTGTTGTGATGCCCGGCTACGCTTTCGCAGGCGCCATCAAGGAAACTGCCGACATCTATCCCGAGGTCACCTTCATTGCGCTGGACGTCAGTGCCGGCGATCTGGGCGATGACTACACCCTGCCCTCCAACCTCTACTGCGCTGTCTATCAGGAAGAGCTGTGCGGCTACATGGCCGGTTACGCAGCTGTGAAGCTCGGCTACACCAAGCTCGGCTTCCTGGGCGGCATGGCTGTCCCCGCTGTTGTCCGTTACGGCTTCGGCTATGTGCAGGGCGTTGACGCTGCTGCCAAGGAGCTCGGCATCACGGTCGACCTCAAGTACGCTTACGGCAACCAGTTCGTTGGCGACGCTGACATCACCGCTGCAATGGACACCTGGTATCAGGGCGGCACGGAGATCGTCTTCGCCTGCGGCGGCGGCATCTATACCTCCGCGGCTGAGGCTGCTGCCAAGGTCGGCGGCAAGATCATCGGCGTCGACGTTGACCAGGCCGGCATCATCGACGGCGATTACGGCGAAGGCATGACCGTTACCTCCGCAATGAAGGGCCTTGCTCCCACCGTCAAGCATCTGCTCTCCGAAGTCGTGGCCGGCAACTTTGCCAACTACGGCGGCAAGATCGAAACGCTGGGCCTCGTCTCCGCCAACCCGGAAGAGAACTACGTCCAGATCCCGACCGCTTCCACGCAGTTCGAAGACGGCAAGTTCACCCAGGCTGACTACGAAGCGCTCGTCGCTGCCATGTTCGCCGGCGACGTCACCGTCTCCAACGACATCACGGCTATGCCCGCTGTCACCAACGTCACCGTTGAGGACTTCGGCAACCTGAAGTAAGGTACATTTAAAAAGTGTGCAGGCTCCGGCCTGCACACTTTTTTTGTACGCTTTTCCAGAAAAACCGGGAAAACCGAAAAACTTTTTGCTTTATCCGCACAAATATAGTATAATGGATAAAATGGTTTCCGTCCTCGCAAGCGCGGGCCATAAAAACGGAAGGAGGGCGAAAAACTTGGAAACGCAGTACACGATCGAGATGCTCAACATCACAAAACGTTTCCCCGGTATCATCGCCAACGACAACATCACCCTGAAGCTCAAAAAGGGTGAGATCCACGCCCTGCTCGGTGAAAACGGCGCAGGCAAATCGACGCTCATGAGCGTCCTCTTCGGCCTTTACCAGCCGGAGGAAGGCGAGATCCACAAGGACGGCCGCAAGGTCGAGATCCGCGACCCGAACGACGCCAACGCGCTCGGCATCGGCATGGTCCACCAGCACTTCAAGCTGGTCGAATGCTTCTCCGTCCTCGACAACATCATCCTCGGCGTCGAGCCGAACAAAATGGGCTTCCTGCAGAAGCAGGAGGCGCGGAAAAAGGTCATCGACCTGTCTGAAAAATACGGCCTGCACGTCGACCCCGACGCCATCATCGAGGATATCACCGTCGGCATGCAGCAGCGCACCGAGATCCTCAAAATGCTCTACCGCGACAACGAGATCCTCATCTTCGACGAGCCGACGGCGGTCCTGACCCCGCAGGAGATCGAAGAGCTCATGCAGATCATGAAAAACCTCGCGGCCGAGGGCAAGAGCATCCTCTTCATCTCCCATAAGCTCAACGAGATCATGGAGGTCTCTGACCGCGTTACGGTCCTGCGCAAGGGCAAATGCATCGGCACCGTCGAGACCGCGCACACCACCGCGGAGGAGCTTTCGGCCATGATGGTCGGCCGCAATGTCAATTTCCACGTGGAAAAGGGCCCGCTGCACACCGGCAGCGAGGTTTTGTCCGTCGAGCACCTGACGGTCGCCTCCAAGGTCCATAAGAACAGCGCCGTCAAGGACGTCTCCTTCAAGGTCCGCGCGGGCGAGATCGTCTGCATCGCGGGCATCGACGGCAACGGCCAGACCGAGCTCGTCTACGCCCTGACCGGGCTGGAGCCCGCCGCGGGCGGCAGGATCACGCTCGAGGGCAAGGACATCACCCACGCCACCATCCGCCAGCGCAGTCTCATGGGCATGAGCCACATCCCCGAGGACCGGCACAAGCACGGTCTCGTGCTCGACTATACGCTCGAGGACAACATGGTCCTGCAGCGCTATTTTGAGCCGGAATTCACCGACAAGGCGGGCTTCCTCCGCCGCAAGAACATCCGGGCCTACGCCGACCGCCTCATCGAGCAGTACGACGTGCGCTCCGGCCAGGGCGCCGTCACCCCGGCGCGCAGCATGTCCGGCGGCAACCAGCAGAAGGCCATCGTCGCCCGCGAGATCGACAAAAACCCGGAGCTGCTCGTCGCCGTGCAGCCGACCCGCGGTCTTGACGTCGGCGCCATCGAATACATCCACAAGCAGCTCGTCGCCCAGCGCGACGCCGGCAAGGCCGTGCTGCTCGTGTCTCTGGAGCTCGACGAGGTCATGGACGTGCCGGACCGCATTCTCGTCATGTACGAGGGCGAGATCGTCGGCCAGCTCGATCCCAAAACCACCACGCAGGAAGAGCTTGGCCTCTACATGGCTGGCGCCAAGAGAGATGAGGTGAAAGCATGAAACAGAACAAAAACATTCTCAAAAACCCGGGGGTCCAGTCGCTGCTGACGTCGCTGCTGTGCATCCTGCTCGGTCTTTTCATCGGCTATCTTGTTTTGCTTCTCATCAACCCCACGGGCGCCTGGGGCGCCATCACCAACGTCATGAAGAACTTCCTGACGTACTCCTCGGCCAAGGCCCAGCTCAAATACCTCGGCAACACCCTCGTGCGGACCGCGCCGCTGCTCATGTGCTCGCTGAGCGTGCTGTTCGTCTATAAAGTCGGCCTGTTCAACATCGGCGCGGCCGGTCAGTATGTCGCGGGCGCGTGCGCCTGTTTGTATGCGGCTTTGTATCTGCACTGGCACTGGCTGCCGTGCATGCTGCTGGCCATCGCGGCGGGCGCGCTGCTCGGCGTGATCTCGGGCCTGCTCAAAAGCTCGTTCAATGTCAGCGAGGTCATCTCCGGCATCATGCTCAACTGGATCGCGCTCTACATCACCAACATGCTCCTGACCAACGTCAAGGAAGCCACCAGCCCCTACACCTACCAGCTGAAGGCCGAGGGCCCGCAGGCCATCCTGCCGCAGATCAGCCTTTCGAAGCTCCTCAGCGGCAACCAGTACGTGACCATCGCTATCCCCATCGCCATCGTCTGCGCCGTCGTCATCTGGGTCGTTCTGTCCAAGACGCTCTTCGGCTATGAGCTCAAGGCCACCGGCAACAACCCCAACGCCGCGAAATACTGCGGCATGGCGGAAAAGCGCAACATCATCCTCACGCTCGCCATCGGCGGCGCGCTGGCAGGCCTGGGCGCTTCGCTTCTGTACCAGACGGGCTATGAGCAGTGGCAGTGTACCTACTCCTCCGTCCCCTCGATGGGCTTCAACGGCATCGCCGCCGCCTTCCTCGGCGGCCTCAGCCCGATCGGCTCCATCTTCGCCTCGTTCTTCATCCAGCATATCACCGCCGGCGGCGCATACGTCGACAAATCCCTCTACTGCTCGCAGATCTCCGATCTGATCTCCGCGATCATCATCTACCTGTGCAGCTTCGTGCTGTTCTTCAAGACGGTGCTGAGCAGCTGGATCGCGCGGCATGAGGAAAAGAAAGCGCGCAAGGCGGCCCAGGCCGCCGGGAAAGGAGGCGAGCAGGCATGATCCTTCTTCTGCAATATACGCTCCTGTTCGCGTCGGTCCTGCTGCTCGTGGCATTGGGCGGCTGCTTCTCGGAGCATTCCGGCGTCATCAACCTCGGTCTTGAGGGCATCATGGTCATCGGCGCGCTGGGCGGCGCGCTCACCATGCGGTATCTGCCGGCGGGCACGTCCAACTTTGTGATGGTGCTGCTGGTCATTCTGGCGAGCATCGCGGGCGGCATGCTCTATTCCGTGCTGCTGGCCGTCTCCGCCATCAACTGCAAGGCGGACCAGACCATCGTCGGCACCGCCATGAACATCCTCGGCACCGCCGCGGCGACGGTCATCGTCAAGGCCATCAATACCGCGGCCAACCCCAACGACGTCTCCTCCACCATCCAGTACGTCGAGCCGAAAAAGGCGTTCCTCGTGAACATCGGCTCGTTCGAGTTCAACTGGTTCATGCTCGTCGCGGTGATCGCGCTCGTGATCTGCTACATCACGCTCTACAAGACGCGCTTCGGCCTGCGCCTGATGGCCTGCGGCGAGCATCCGCAGGCGGCGGCCAGCGTCGGCATCAACGTCTACAAGATGCGCTGGGCGGGCGTGCTGATCTCGGGTCTGCTCGGCGGCCTCGGCGGCATCGTGTACATCACGTGCGGCGTCAGCGAGTGGAAATTTGAATACGGCGTGGCGGGCTTCGGCTTCCTGTCCCTCGCCGTTATGATCTTCGGCCAGTGGAAGCCGACGCGCATCGCGCTGGCGGCGCTGCTGTTCGGTCTGTTCCGCGCGCTGTCCAACGTCTATTTCGGCTTCAGCTTCCTGGTCAGCCTCAATATCCCCAGCGGCGTGTACAACATGCTGCCCTACGTCATCTCGCTGATTGTCCTTGCCTTTACGTCGAAAAACTCCCGTGCCCCGAAGGCCGAGGGTATCCCCTACGACAAGGGCCAGCGGTAACTGCATTCTCTGCCTCCGGCAGGTTCTCCCGGACCTGCCGGAGCCTTCCCATTTCACGTTTTTTCAGCAGGAGGTTTTTCATCCATGCGAATGGTCGATCTCATTGAAAAGAAGCGTGACGGCGGCGTCCTGACCGACGACGAGATCCGCTTCATCATCCGGGGCTTTACGGACGGCTCCATTCCCGACTATCAGATGTCCGCCTTCGCCATGACCGTCTTCTACAAGGGCATGACCGACCATGAGACGGCCGTGCTGACCGACGCCATGATGCATTCCGGCGACACCGTCGACCTCAGCCGCTTCGGCGACAAGTCCGTCGACAAGCATTCCACCGGCGGCGTCGGCGACAAGACGACGCTGATCGTCGCGCCCATCGTTTCCTCGCTCGGCGGCAAGATGGCCAAGATGTCCGGCCGCGGGCTCGGCCATACGGGCGGCACGGTCGACAAGCTCGAATCCATCCCCGGGTATCAGACCACGCTTTCGGCGGACGCTTTCATGCGGCAGGTCGAGCAGGTCGGCGTGGCCGTCATCGGCCAGTCCGGCAATCTCACCCCCGCCGACAAGAAGCTCTACGCCCTGCGCGACGTGACGGCGACGATCGACTCGCTGCCGCTCATCACGTCCTCCATCATGTCCAAAAAGCTGGCGGCCGGCGCGCATTCGATCGTGCTGGACGTCAAGATCGGCTCCGGCGCGTTCATGAAGACGCTCGAAGACGGCCAGAAGCTCGCCGAGAGCATGGTCCGCATCGGCCGGGCCTGCGGGCGGAACGTCGTGGCCGTCATGTCCAACATGGATATCCCGCTCGGCTTCTACATCGGCAACGCGCTCGAGGTGCGCGAGGCCGTCGAGGTCCTGCAGGGCCACGGCTGCCCGGATCTGACGGGCGTTTGCATCACGCTGGCGGCCAATATGCTCCACCTGTGCAACGGCTGGCCCATCGAAGAGGCCACGAAGCAGGCGCAGGAGGCCATTTCCTCCGGTCGCGCCTTCGAGCAGATGAAGCGCTGGATCGCGGCCCAGGGCGGCGACGCGGCCGTGCTGGACAATGTCAGCCTGCTGCCGCAGGCGTCGGTCCAATACGAGCTCAAGGCGCCGCAGGCCGGCTACATCCACCACATGGACGCGCAGAAGATCGGCGAGAGCTCCGCGATCCTCGGTGCCGGCCGCAAGACGAAGGACGACGTGATCGACCCGGCCGCCGGTATCGTCCTGAAGGAAAAGACCGGCGCGAAGGTGGAGCAGGGCCAGACGCTCGCCGTTCTGCACACGGACCGGCCCGAGACGCTGGCGGACGCCGAGCGCGTCTTCCTGGAGGCCATCCGCTGGGGCGCGGACGCGCCCGCGGCGCAGCCGCTCATCTACGGGATCGTAACGGAATAAAAGAGGAGACAGAGATATGTCAGATGTGATCGTCATTGGGGTCGCCGGCGGGACCGGCAGCGGAAAAACGACGCTCGTCAAAGCGCTCGTGAATCGCTTCGGCGATAATATCAGCGTGCTCAGCCACGATAATTACTACAAGCGCCACGACGAAATGAGCTATGAGGAGCGGACGCATCTCAACTACGACTGCCCGGACGCGTTCGACACCGACATGATGATCGACCATCTGCGCATGCTCAAAAACGGGCAGGCCATCGACTGCCCGACCTACGACTATACCATCCACAACCGGGCGGAGGAGGTCCTGCACATCGAGCCGCGGCGGGTCATCGTGGTCGAGGGCATCATGATCTTCGTCAACAAGACGCTCTGCGACGAGATGAACATCCGCATCTTCGTCGACGCCGACGCCGACGTGCGCCTGTGCCGCCGGATCCGGCGGGACGTCAAGAAGCGCGGGCGGAGCATCGACTCCGTCATCGACCAGTATCTGACCACCGTTAAGCCCATGCACGAGCTCTACGTGGAGCCCAGCAAGAAAAACGCGCACATCATCGTCCCTGAGGGCGGCAAGAACCTCATCGCGCTGGAAATGATCATCAACCGCATCCAGCGTCACATCGACGCCTCTGCGGACTGACCCCGCAAAGCAAACGGCCCCGGCTTTCCGAATGGAAAGCCGGGGCTTTTTATGCTTCAGATACCGCCGGAGACATAATGCTTGCGCTTGTTTTCCTCCACGCGGTCCTCGATGGCGTGGGCGGCCTTGTAGTAGCCGCGTTTGATCTCCCGGACCGTGAGCTTCACCAGCACGATCGTCAGGCACACGGCCGGCATGAGGCCGAAGAGCGTACCGAGGATCAGCAGCAAAGCCGCGTAGCTCTCGGCCATCCGGGCGGCGTTTTCCCAGTAGGGATAGATGACGCCGTTCGTCGTCATGACGCGCTTGCCGAACTTCCCGATCACCGAGATCAGGCCGGAGAGAGAAAACCGGCCGGTATTCTGCACGATCACGCCTTCGCCCACGGGGAATTTCTCCGTCATGAGCTTCTTGGCGAAGCCCGAGACGGGGTCGGGCAGGACGATCTCATAGCAGTCGATGGGCAGCTCCGCCATGGCGTTCAGCGCGGCGTAGCTCATGTAGATCATGGCCTTGGAGGCCGACTGGACGCCCGTGGGGTCGGAAGACGCCTCGGCTCCGGCGTCCAGCGCGGCGGCTGTGGCGAAGTCGTCCTCACTTTTGACCACGCCCGCGATGGGGAAGGTCTTGCCGTTGATCGTCACTTCCATCCCGGCCACATCGCTGCTGCCGAAGAGGTTGAAGGCCGTCTGCGCATCGAGCACGACGCGGTCGGCCATATAGTCCTCGTCCGACACGTAGCCGCCGGACAGCAGCTGCAGCGGATGGAACAGGAAATAGCCTCCTCCCACGCCGATGGCCGTGACCGTCACGCTGCCGGGTGATTTGCCGGAGACGGACAGCTGGGTGCTGCCGCTGTAGGCGTCGGCGTAGAGGCGCGCAGAGGTGTCCGCACTGGGGTCCTGCGCGTCGGGTTCCGGCGCGAAGATGGAGTTCTGGACAAATTCGTCCTCCAGCGTCACGCGGAACGAGCGGATGGTATCGAGGTTGATCATGCCGTTCACCGGCAGGAAGGCCGAGACCTGCGCAAAGCGCTCGCCGCTGCCGCCGCGCCAGACGTCGGCGGCGGACTGGGTGATGAGCGCGCCGGTCACCTTCCCCAGCATGGCGAAGCTGAACACAGACAGCACCGTCTGGATCAGGCAGGCAATGAGGAGGGCAAGCTTCCCTCCGTGCAGCCGCGGCAGCCTGCGATGCCGCTCAAACCGCCCGCGCCGGATCATCCGTTATCGGCCAGCCGGACCTGCTTGCCGGCTTCGATGGGCTTGTTGCTGGTGGTGATGATGAAATCACCGGAGCTGATACCGGAGACGGCGGCGGACTTATCGTCGCGCGCGAGCTCCTGCACGGTGACGCGGGTGGCGATGTAGCGGCTGCCGAGCGGCGAGCTCTTCGACTCGAGCACGTAGACGAACTTGCCGTTCGAATCCTCGCGCAGGCCGGAGAGCGGAATGAGCGCGTCATAGTTTGCGCTCTTCTGCCCGATGGAGAGCGTCACGTTCTGCCCGGCCTGGATATCGCCGGTGAGGGTGAAGACGAGGGTGCGATTGCCCGCGGTCTGGGAGCTTGTGATCTGGTCGAGCGTGGCGACGGCGTCACCGCCCCAGAAGTTGACGAGCTCGGCGGTATCGCCGGTCTTGACCTTCTTGGCCTGGTCGTTGGTGACGTCGATCTTGACGGTAAAGCCGCGGTCGGTCACGTTGATGGTGGCCAGCGGCTGCTCCTCGCCGCCGATGGACTTGCCGGCCGAAGCGTTGATGGACGCAATGGTGCCGGACACGCTGGATTTGACCTCCAGCTCATCCGCATTCTCGCGCAGCTTGTCGACCTCCGCCTGCTT
>JABLTN010049244.1_pt1 | contig 15216 bp, 9 predicted proteins | sample 7160141 | NCBI WGS metagenome assembly JABLTN01 (sample SAMN14651226, study PRJNA627086) | human gut metagenome | isolation source: feces | host: Homo sapiens | reverse complement strand
ATGTAATCCAGAATCTGCTCTGCATGAATCTTGGTCTTGATCTCCTTTGGAGTGAAGATCTTCTCAATGACGCCTTCTTCGTTGACAAGATAGGTGGTGCGGAGGATTCCGATGGTCTTTCTGCCGCAGGTTACCTTCTCGCCCCAGCAGCCGAGTTCCTGCAAAAGGGTGGTCTCGGTATCGGCAATAAGTGGGAACTGCAGACCCTTGGTTTCTGCAAACTTCTTCTGCAGCGCCTGCTTGTCCTTGCTCACGCCGATAATCTCGTAACCGGCTGCTGCCAGTTCCTCCTTATGAGCCTGCAGGGAGCAGGCTTCGGCAGTGCATCCGCTGGTGTTAGCCTTCGGATAACTGTAGAGCACGAGCTTGCGACCACGATAGTCGCTTGACTTGATTTCACGTCCGTCCTGGTCAATGCCAAGAATCTCTGGTATTTTATCTCCTACATTCATAATTATATATTATTTAAAAGTTATACTATTCTTCTATCTATTATTTCTTCCTTTTCACCCCTCTTACTGCCTCACTTTCCAATGGATTCTCGGGCCAGAAGTGCTTGGGGTAGCGGCGCTTCAGCTCCTTGCGCACCTCGAAGTAGGTGGATTGCCAGAAACTGGCGAGATCCTGCGTAAGCTGAACGGGCTTGAAACCCGGAGAGAGCAGCTCCAGCAACAGAGGCTGCCTGCCATCATCAACAGCTGGCGTCTGAGTCATTCCGAAGCATTCCTGCAGACGAACACTGAGGATGGGTGCCTCGGCTCCCTGGCGATAGTCGATGCGGATATGACTGCCCGATGGAACCACGATGTGGGTGGGTGCGAGGCGGTCTATCTCCTGCTGCTGCTCGTATGGAATCTGTGCCCAAAGGATTTCCGGGAGATTGAGCTTCCTGAGTTCGGTGGTGCTCGTCTTGAGCTTTCCGCCCTGTTCCAGATAGAAGGGCAACCATTCGGCGGCTGTCTCCATCAGGTGCGCGGTGGACAGATCGGGCAACTCCATTTCCGGGTGCCACTCTCTTACCTGCGCCACTCTCCGCTGCAACCGCTGAACGTCTTCGTTCCAATCCAGCATGCTGAGTCCTTCCTTCCGGATGGCGGTGCAGAGGATATGGATAATCTGCTGTTTGTCGGCATCCTGGAGCGGTTTGCTATCTACCACCAGGGTTCCGATGCGTCGCTCTCTCTGCATCCTGATTATTCCCGCCTTACTGTCCCACGAGATGTTGTCGAACTCATGGGTAGGGAGGTCGTTGATGTTTACGGGAGCCGAGAGAAACACCCTGCCTGCCTTTCCTGAAGATGGAAGCGGGGTGGAAGCATTCGTACCCGACGGCTGGGCAGATACATTGAGCGAGGCGATGGCGAGCCATTGCTGCGCCGACATTGCATCGCTTGAATCGATGAAGATTGTCTTGCCGTTCGACATTCTGAAATGGCCGATGTTATCGATTGCCATGGCGATGCGCTCAGGATAGGCTAGGGCTATCAGCCTGCCCACTTCTTCTGCATCCACCGGCTCATTGTCTTCCTTTACCTTGAGCATCCTTCGGTATTCCTGGGCTATCTGGGCGATGCGAGCCCATCTGCCCAGACTGTTTTTCTGTCGCTGCGAACGGAGGATGGAGAGGCGCAGCGCCATATCCGAATCCTCAGAATCGCTCATCGGGTCTTTCTCTTCCAGCAGGGCGGCAACGTCGCAGGCTAGAGCTTTGAGTGCAGAAGTTTCTGAGCTCATCATCATCTTGGCGATGCGTGGATGACAAGGCAATGTTGCCATCTTCCTGCCCAATGGGGTGATGTTGCCATCCGGTTCTATCGCTTCAAGAGAAAGAAGCAATTCCTTGGCATTAAGCAGATTACTGCTTGATGGTGGAGTAAGCCAGAGCAGCGACTGGGGATTGTTCTCGCCAAAGGCTGCAATATCTAGCACCATCGACGTAAGGTCGGCTTCCTCTATTTCCGGTCGGCGCTGGTCTTCCATCAGATGTTCCGAGGTCTGAGTCCACAACCGGTAGCAGATTCCTTCAGCCACTCGTCCGGCTCGTCCTCTTCTCTGGGTTGCCATGTCCTTGCTGATGGTAACGGTTTCCAGGTGGCTCAATCCCGTTCGGGCATCGTAAACCAGTTTCCGGCAAAGTCCGGAATCCACCACGATCCTCACGCCTTCGATGGTAAGTGAGGTTTCTGCGATAGGTGTGGCGAGCACGATTTTCCTTTCTCCCTCTTTCGAAGGGGCGATGGCAAGGCGCTGCTTCTCGGGTGGAAGATTGCCGTAGAGCGGATAAACCTGCGTAACGGAAAGCTCAGAAGAAGCAGAAGAAGATGATGAAGCTGCTGCTGCCCTGCTGAGGCTTGCATCCAATATCTCCTTGCATTTCAGAATCTCCGACTGTCCAGGAAGGAAAGCCAGAATATCTCCCTCGTTCCTACCTGCAGCCTTGAGGATGGTAGCCGCCACCTCTTTATATATGTCGTATCGCGCAATATCGGTCTCAGAATAAATGGTCTCTACGGGAAACATCCTTCCTTCGCTCTCTATCAATGGCGCCCGAAGAGCCTCGCAGATGGCAGAAGCATCGATGGTAGCCGACATGATGATGATCTTCAGATCGGGGCGGATTATCTCCTGTGCCTGTCGGGTGAGGGCAAGCGCCAGGTCGGAGTTGATGCTTCGCTCGTGAAACTCATCGAAGATGACGGCGCTCACTCCTTCGAGCGTGGCATCATGGATGAGCATTCGGGTAAGTATTCCCTCGGTGAGCACCTCGATGCGGGTTTCTGAAGAAACCTTATTCTCGAAGCGTACCCGGTAACCCACGGTCTTGCCCACGGGTTCGCCCAAGATGCTTGCCATTCGTTCAGCTATCTGACGGGCAGCAAGGCGACGTGGTTCCAGCATCAGAATCTTTCCCTGTGGGGTGGCTCCGAGGAGGGTGAGTGGAAGCACGGTGGATTTTCCGGCTCCCGGCGGAGCAGTGACAACAAGGTTTGCCGACTCCTTCAGGGTGCTGTTGATGGCGTCGGCTATCTGGAAGGCAGGAAGATGACCTGCCTGCTGTTTGATTCTATCGTAATTCATACTGCAAAGATACACATTATTTTTGTTATGGGCAAATGATTAGAAAGGTAATGCATGAGAATGGCGAATCTTGTAGATTTTTTCCCTTATCTGATTCCATTTGGCAAGGACCAGGTAGCCGGATACGACTGCCAGATAGAGAAGCATCAACTGAAGGAGTGACAGATGAAGATGGTCTATGCTGGCGCCCGGCAACAGACTGGTAAGCCGGAAGGCGGTATGGGTGGCTTGGGTAATGCTGGCAAGTACTGCTGCTACATGTTGCATCAGCCAGGTGCCGACGGAGGCAAGGCAGGAAATATAGGTAAGGGGAGAAAGCAGCAGGAGTAGGGCACAAAGATAGAGGATGAGGGTGGCTGCCGGGATGGCGATGAAGCTGGTGAACAGGGAGTAGCAGGATATTCTGCCGAAATAATAGACGATGAGCGGAAGCGTACCTATCTGTGCCGCCAGGGATACGCTGAATAGTCCCCAGAGGCAACGGATGATCTTGCCGTGGGATTTGAGCAGTCCGAAGAGCGGGGGATAGAATATGAGGATGGAAGCCACGGCGAGAAAGGACATCTGGAAACTGATGTCGAAAAGATGGAAGGGATTCAGAAACAGCATGATGACATAGGCTAGCGACAGGGTGTTGAGCGAAAGGTCGGGGCGCAGGGCTAGCAGGCAGAAACTGTAGATACTGAGCATGGAGGCTGATCTGACGGCACTAGGGGGAAAGCCGATAAAGACGACATACGCCCATACGGCAACGAGGGACGAGGCAATGGTGGGTCTGGAACGGCGCTTTCCGCCCAGAAAAATCACGAAGAGCTGGAAGATAATGCCTATGTGCAAGCCGCTAACTGCCAGTATATGACTTGTGCCGGAGATGGAAAAGCTCTCCTTGGTTTCCTGGTTGAGTGAACCCTTATCGCCCATCGCCATCGCAGAAATCACGGCGAAATCCTGTCCGTTGATATGATAAGTATGCAGCTGCTGTTCCAGCTGCTGGCGGAAGGAACGGCTTGCCAGGATGGTGCGGTCGATGGGGGAGAGTGACTGGTAGGTCATGATGCTGCCAGGTGCTTTCGTCTTATCGATATGATGGGAGGTGATGAAACCGCCCAGACAGAACAGGCAGAGCGACAGAAGGAGGCTCTGAAGAAGGACCAACTGCTTGATTTTTCTGAAGAAGAGCCGGAAAAGCTGACGGGCTTCAATGAGTACATAGCAGCAGCCGGCTAAGGATATGGCAATGATGGCTGCGATGAGCCAATAGCACGTGGAGAAGTAATCATAGCTGTATCTGGCTGTGATGATGCTAAGTGATAGTATGAGGCTGAAGAACATCAGCGGAGTGACTGGGAGTCTTTTATTTCTGTCCATTTTAGCCGTGTTTTCAGGTTCGTTTAAAAAAAGAAAAGCCCGACAAAAGGTTGGGATAGTCCAACTCTCTTATCGGGCTTCTCATATATATAAATAATGTATAAGCCTGCCTGGAAGCAGGAATACATCATTTCGGGAGATTATTCTCTCTTGAGATTACACTCTCTTGAGATTATTTGCCGAATCCGAAGATACGCTTGATGAATTTCTTCACAGGATTATCGTTCTTCTGTGGATTGACAACAGGAGCGTACTTGCGAGGACCGGAATTCTCAGAACCCTTCTTCTGCTGGTTCTGAGGAGCAGCGCCCTGTCGCTTCTGCTGGTTCTGCTGAGCGCCACCCTGCTTCTTCTGGGCTACGCCTCTGCCTCGGCCATTGCTTCCAGGACGAACATTGTTCTCATTGCCTGGGCGCTGGTTGCCGTTAGACTGCTGATTGCCCTGCTGGTTGCCGTTCTCGTTGTTGCGCTGCTTATTGTTGTTGCGCTGCTTATTATTGCGGCGCTTGTTGTTATTGCGGTTCTTCTGCTCGCCGTTGTGCTGCTCAGCGTTTCTCTGTTCATTGTTCTTGAACTCGCCATTCTTCCGTGCATCATTCTCGTGATTCTTCTGTGCGCCATTCTCGCCATTGTTCTGAGGAGTCTTTTCCTGACGCTCGTTTGGCTTGTTTGGCTTGCGCTTGTGTGAAGTCTGGTCGCGGTCTTTCTGTCTGCGGCTCTTGGCGCTGGTCTTGCTCTTGCCCTCGCCGTTGCTGTTATTGTTGTCGCCGCGGTTGCCGTTGCGGTTGTTTCCGCCCTGCTTTCCGCCCTTGCCCTTTCGACCATTGTTGCGTTTTGAAGGCTTGTTGAGCTTGATGTATTCAGGGCCTTCGCCGCAATCTTCCGGCAGAGGCATCTTCTCTACCACCTTCTCCAGGAATTTCTCAATCTGCTGGAACCAGTACTGGTCTTCCTCGTTGACGAAGGTGATGGCTCTACCATCGCGGTTGGCACGGGCTGTACGACCGATGCGGTGAACATAATCCTCAGTATCGTGAGGAACGTCATAATTGATGACCATCTCGATATCATCAATATCGATTCCACGAGCCACGATATCCGTAGCAACCAGTACGTCGAACTGACCGCTCTTGAACTTGAACATTACATCATCGCGCTCTGCCTGCTCCAGGTCGGAGTGCATTGCACCGCAGTTGATGCCGATCTGCTGAAGGGCAGCAGCCAGCTGCTTCACCTTCATCTTGCTGCCGCTGAACACGATGACGCGCTTCATATCGCCAGCCTTGAAGATATCCTTGATGATGGTCATCTTCTGGGTCTCGTAACAAACGTAAGCCTCCTGCTTGATCTTCTCGGCAGGCTTGCTTACGGCAAGCTTGATCTCTACAGGATCCTTGAGCAGAGCCTTGGCAAGTTCCTCAATTTTCTCAGGCATGGTGGCAGAGAACATGATGGTCTGGCAGGTCTTTGGCAACTTGGAAGCGATGGTATTGATGTCTTCAGAGAAGCCCATATCGAGCATGCGGTCGGCCTCATCGAGAATGAAGAAGCTTACCTTGCTCAGATCTACATTACCCAGGGAAATGTGGGTGATGAGGCGACCTGGAGTAGCAATCACGACATCAGCACCCATGCGGAGGCTCTTCAGCTCCTGATCGTAGCGGTTGCCGTCGTTGCCGCCATAAACAGCCACGCTGCTCACATCCTGCAGGTAGTAGCCGAAGCCCTGCATGGCCTGGTCTATCTGCTGGGCTAACTCGCGGGTTGGCGACATGATGACGCAGTTGATGGCGTCTTTCGGATAGCCGCCATCATCAAGTTTGCTCAATACTGGGAGCAGATAGGCTGCTGTCTTACCCGTTCCGGTCTGTGCCACGCCCAATACGTCGTGACCTTCCAATATCTCAGGGATACATTTTTCCTGTACAGGGGTGCAAGTGTCGAAGCGCATGTCGTATAATGCGTCGAGCACGTTGTCATTCAAATCTAATTCGTCGAAATACATTCTTTTCTTTTCTTTTGTTGACCATTGAGCCGGATGGAGCTTCATCCGATTCAATGGTCAAGGTTCTTTGTTTCAATGTTTAATTACCTCGGTGCCTTGCGGTAGCAGAAGTAGGCAACGAAGGCGAAGATGATGTTTGGCAACCAGGCTGCAAGTGCCGGAGGGAAGTTTGCCTGGATGGCAAAGGTTGCCGATACGGTTTGCAGCATGATGTAGCCGAAGCTCAGTGCAAGACCGATTCCCAAAGATAAGCCCATTCCTCCCTTACGCTTGCGCGATGAAAGCGACACTCCGATGATGGTGAGGATGAAGGAGGCAAACGAGGCGGCGATGCGCTTGTGGTATTCTACCTGATACTGCACCACATTGCCCGAACCGCGGTTGATCTGCTTGGAAATATACTCCTTCAGTTCTGGACTGGTGAAGGTTTCCTGCTGACCCTTAGAATAAACCAGGTCGGTAGGCTCCATCGTAATCAGCGTATCCTTCTGTGCTCCGCTGGTGATGTGTTCCTTCATACCTTTCAGCTGGCGCACCTTCCAGTTGCTCAGCTTCCAGTGGTATTTGCTGTCGGAGATTGTATCATACTGAATCTCCATCGCCGTAAGGTGGCTTACGAGTTTCTTGTCCTGGAACTTGTCGAGACAGAATCCGTAACCCCGCTTCGAGTTGTTGTCGTAGTGCTGCATATAGGCAATTACGCCCTTATCTACCTGCAGCTGTACGTTTTCGGCAGAAGTATTCTTCTTCTTGTTCTTGTACATCGTCTCAAAGTTCTGGCGTACTACCGTGCCGTGAGGAATCACGTAGGCAGAGAGTGCATAGCTCAAGGCTGAGAGCATGATGCAGGTGATGAGGTAAGGACGAAGGAGTCGCTTGAAGGAAACACCTGATGCCAGAATGGCGATGATTTCAGAGTTGCCTGCCAGCTTCGACGTGAAGAGGATGACCGCCACAAACACGAACAACGCACTGAAGAGGTTGGCGAAGTAAGGGATGAAGTTGGCATAATAATCGAAGATGATGGCCTTGGCTGGTGCATGATACTCCGTGAACTTCGCCAGGTTCTCATTGAAGTCGAACACGATGGAGATGGAGATGATCAGTGCAATCGAGAAGAAGTAGTAGCCTAAGAACTTCTTGATAATGTACCAGTCTAACCGCTTGATGTATCTCAGTGGGTTGAGATACCTGAGCACCCTGAGGAATCGCAGCTTGTGCCCGATCCAGCCTAGAATGCGGGCTATGCGCTGCAGGATGGCAATGAGCCAGCCGAAGCGAGATTCGAAGGCTCTGCCCATCTTGAGCAGTCTGCGATGTTTTCTGATGTATTTATAATCTTTCATCATTTAATGTAAAATATGTATAGGAGCATCCTATAAAGTTCAATGCTCAACGCTCAAGCTAGATTCGTCGGCCGAGTTGATCGATGATAGAGCGTTTCCACTCTACGAAGTCGCCCTGCTCGATATGGTGGCGTGCATCTGTAACGAGACGGAGATAGAACGACAGGTTGTGGATGCTGGCAATCTGCATGGCAAGGAGCTCCTGGGCCTTGAAGAGATGGTGCAGGTAGGCCTTGGTGGTAATCTGGTCGATGTCGCAGCCGTCTGGATCCACTGGACTGAAATCCATCTCCCACTTCTTGTTGCGCATGTTCATCGTACCATTATAGGTAAAGAGCATCGCATTGCGGCCGTTGCGGGTTGGCATTACGCAGTCGAACATATCAACACCGCGCTCGATGGCCTCGAGCAGGTTCTGGGGAGTTCCTACGCCCATCAGGTAGCGAGGCTTGTCCTTTGGCAGAATCTCATTCACCACCTCAATCATTTCGTACATCACCTCGGTAGGCTCGCCTACGGCAAGACCGCCGATGGCATTTCCGTCGGCACCCTTATCGGCAATGTACTTGGCAGCTTCGCGGCGCAGCTCTGGGAAAGTACAACCCTGGACGATAGGGAAGAGGCTCTGCTGATAACCGTAGAGAGGTTCTGTCTCGTCGAAGCGCTTGATGCAGCGGTCGAGCCAGCGCTGAGTCATCTCCAGACTCTTCTTCGCATACATGAAGTCGCTCTGTCCGGGAGGACACTCATCGAAAGCCATCATGATGTCGGCACCGATGATGCGTTCTGTATCCATCACGTTCTCTGGAGTGAAGAAATGCTTGCTGCCATCGATGTGGGAACGGAACTCGCAGCCCTCTTCTCTGAGCTTGCGGATTCCGGTAAGCGAGAATACCTGGAAGCCGCCGCTGTCGGTGAGGATAGGGCGGTCCCAGCCGTTGAACTTATGCAGTCCGCCTGCCGCCTTGATGACTTCGAGTCCCGGGCGCAGGTAGAGATGGTAGGTGTTTCCCAGGATGATCTGGGCCTTTACCTGCTGGCGCAATTCTTCGAAATGTACACCCTTTACGCTGCCCACAGTTCCCACAGGCATGAAGATCGGAGTCTTGATCTGTCCGTGGTCGGTGGTGATGATGCCGGTGCGAGCATCGCTTGCCTTATCTGTTACTTGTAGTTCAAATTTCATTTCTTTTCTTTTTTGTCATTTTCTGGAATGGTGAAGTCGATAGGGTGCTTTACCTTCTCGTCAGTGAGGGCAAACTCCCAGACATCTGCTACATCTTCTACGTAATGGAACTCTACGCCCTTGAGATACTTTTCTGGAATGTCGAGGATGTTCTTCTTGTTTTCCTTGCAGATCACGATGTCGGTAATGCCGGCACGCTTGGCTGCCAGGATCTTCTCCTTGATGCCTCCCACTGGGAGCACCTTGCCGCGAAGGGTAATCTCGCCGGTCATGGCTATGTTCTTGCGAACCTTGCGCTGGGTGATGGCCGAAGCAATACTGGTGGCAATGGTAATACCTGCCGAAGGACCGTCTTTTGGCGTTGCTCCTTCAGGTACGTGGATATGGATGTTCCAGTTTTCAAAGATGCGGTAATCCACGCCCAGCAGGTCGATATGCGCCTTGATGTATTCCAGGGCGATGACTGCCGATTCCTTCATCACATCTCCCAGGTTACCGGTCAGGGTAAGCTTGCCCTGTCGTCCCTTGCTCAGAGAGGTTTCGATAAAGAGAATCTCTCCGCCCACAGAGGTCCATGCAAGTCCTGTTACTACTCCTGCATAATCGTTGCCCTGATAGATGTCGCGGGTGAATGGGGCGGTACCGAGAATCTCCTTCAGGTCTGCTGCGGTGATGGATGGCTTCTCCAATTCCTTGGAATAGGCGAGCTTGTAGGCCATCTTGCGCAGTCCCTTGTTGATCTGCTTCTTGAGCTGGCGCACACCGCTTTCTCGGGTGTAGTGCTCGATGATGCCCTCGATGGCTGCCTTGTTGAAGCTTACCTTCGGGATGAACTTGTCGAGACCTGTATTCTCCAATTCCTTCGGAATCAGGTGGCGCTTGGCAATCTCTATCTTCTCCTCCGTAATGTAGCCGCCTACTTCGATGAGCTCCATTCGGTCGAGCAAAGGACGTGGGATTGAGCTGATGTCATTGGCGGTTGCGATGAAGAGAACCTTAGAGAGATCGTAATCCACATCCAGGTAATTGTCGTGGAAGGTGTTGTTCTGCTCTGGGTCGAGTACTTCAAGCAAGGCTGATGCTGGATCACCCTGGTGGTTGTTGGCTGAAACCTTGTCTATCTCATCGAGGATGAAGACTGGGTTGCTGCTGCCTGCCTTGAGGATGTTCTTGACAATGCGGCCAGGCATGGCTCCGATATAAGTGCGGCGGTGACCGCGAATCTCGGCTTCGTCGTGCAGACCTCCCAGAGACATTCTTACGTATTTGCGCTTCATGGCCTTGGCAATGCTCTTGCCCAGACTGGTCTTGCCGACTCCCGGAGGACCATAGAGGCAGAGAATCGGACTCTGCATTCCACCCTTCAGGGATCTTACGGCAAGATATTCCAGGATGCGTTCCTTTACTTTCTCCATGCCGTAGTGGTCCTGGTTGAGAATCTTCTGGGCATGAGACAGGCTGAGGTCATCCTCGGTGTATTCGCCCCAAGGCAAATCTACCAGCGTCTGCAGATAGTTGAGCTGGATAGGGTAGTCTGGGTTCTGAGGATGGATGTTGTCGAGTTTGGCCAACTCTTTCTGAAAAACCTTCTGGGTTGCCTCGTTCCATTTCTTGGTCTTGGCTTTTTCGAGCAGCTCCTTCTTTTCCGGACTGCTTTCGCCTTCGCCCAGCTCTTCCTTGATGTTCTTGATCTGCTGCTTCAGGTAATATTCCTTCTGCTGCTCGTCGAGATCAAACTGAGTCTTGTTCCTGATTTCATTTTGCAGGTAGAGCAGTTTCTGCTCCTTGTGCAAGGCCTTGAGCGCCTCTATCAGTCGCTCCGACAGCTTCTCCTGTTCCAGCATCTTGATCTTGTCTTCTGCCGTAAAAGGCAGGGAGGTGCAGATGAAGTTGCATTTCACGAAGCGATTGGTAATCTCATTGATTGCATAGACAGCCTCGTTGGGAATGTTCTCATTGTACTGAATGAATTTGATAGATTCCTCGAAGAAAGTTTGGGTCAATGCCTTGAACATAGGATCCTTGGCTTCCTTTTCGGTAGGCCAGGTCTCTGGCAGACTTTCTACATCTGCAAGATAGAATGGATCCTTATCTACTATCTTCTTCAGTTTGCATCGGCCTAAACCCTGCACGATGATGGTCTTCTGGTGCTCTTCGTTTGGCATGTTGATGACTCTCATCAGCTTGGCAAATGTTCCGGTTTCGTACAAGTCTTCCTGATTAGGTGAGTCTATGTCCGCATGCTTCTGGCAAAAGATGCAGAATACAGTTTCTGGATTTTGCTCCAGCATGTTTGCCAGCTCCTTGCTTTCCGCCCTGCCTATCAGGATAGGAGTAAGCACGGAAGGAAAAACCACCAGGTCGCGAGTGCAGAGGGTAGGATAGATTCCTGCCTCCCTTTCTTGTATCAATACGGATGCATCGCCCTCAAAGTCGGCTATCATCTGGATTTGTGTATTCGAATTTCTGTTCATATTCTATTTGATAAACACTTTTTGGGGTGTATATGAATTTCTGTTCTATTTTGATAAACACTTTTTGGGGTGTATATTCTCTTGAATATATATTTATAGGGTGCAAAGTTAGTAATTTTTGCCGAGAATCCCATCGTTTTTTCCGAAAATCACCTCTTTATTAGATATTATTATTAATATAAGCAAGAAGACTGTAATAAAATGCTGATTTTTGCGTTACTATTTTAAAAGTAAAACTATGACTGGATTTAAATTCAAACAATTTGAGATTCATCAGGATCGTTGCGCCATGAAAGTGGGAACGGATGGTGTGCTGCTGGGGGCATGGGCACCTGGCGGTAAACGCATATTGGATATCGGGTCGGGGACCGGACTCATTTCGCTGATGATGGCGCAGCGCTTCCCTGAGGCGCAGGTGCTGGGTATTGATATGGATGGAGAGGCTTGTGAGGAGGCTGCAGAGAATGTGGCGGCAAGTCCTTTTGCCGATCGCGTCGGAATAGAGTGTTGCAGATTGCAGGACTTTCATTCTGAGGAGTCTTTTGATGCAATCGTAAGCAATCCTCCTTTCTTCTTGAATAGTCTAAAAAATCCAGACAGTAAACGTACGATGGCCCGCCATACGGATAGTTTGCCTTTCAGGGATCTTTTCAGGGGAGCAAAAATGCTGCTGAGTGATGATGGAGTTTTTTCAGTGATAGTTCCTTCTGAGGTTCTTGAGGTGGTTGTGTCAGAAGCTTGTATGCTAGGTTTTTATCTTATCCGGCAGTGTGGCGTTAAGACTGTAGAGCGCAAACAGCCGAAACGTTATCTTCTGTCATTTGCAAAACATCGGTATAATGGAATGGAAAATACTATAAAAACAATGACCGATTCCGAGGGGAACCGGTCAGAGTGGTATGCGAAAATTACGGAAGAATTCTATATTTGGTAAGGGCTAGAGGTTCAGCTTTCTCTGTACGAGCTTGCTGATGGCTCCTACTCGTTTGCTTTGGCGCTGGATGTCTTTGTGAATGTCATCGCGTACAACATTGATGTCGTTGAAGAAATCGGCAAAGGCTGATTGGATGACGTTCGGCTTGCGCACACTCTTGTCTGCAAACGGATTTACAATCATCTTGATGCCTTTTTCTTCCATGTGCACATCTATGTCGGCGCCGGTCATCACAGGGTCGCCATCATAATGGATGACACCTGGCTTGCTGCGGGTGATGTGGAGCTTCTTGCACCGGAAAGACTTGATCTTCGAGTTTTTGTCGAGGGTCTTGTTGAACATGTCGAAACTAACCTGTGAAGCTTCGATGACATCAAACGGTTCCATGATGACCACATCCATCAATCCATCGCTCATGGATGCCTGTGGGGCAATATAGGCGTTGTTGCCGTATTGGGAAGCGTTGGCACATGAGATGAGAAACGCTTTATATTGTTTTGTTCCAGTCTCATCCTCCAGAGTATATGTTTCAGGCTCATATTTCAAGCCTTCTCTCAGAATGTTCTCTGCATAGCTGATCGGCCCACGCTTTCCGCTTTCTGCAAACTTCATGCTGACAAAGGCATCGAAGCCCATTCCGCAAGTGCAGAAGAATGGGTATTCGTTGATGACTCCGTAGTCAAGGTCGTGTATTTCGCAGGCGTTGATGATTTCAATGCTTTTCTTCAGGTTCATTGGCAACAGCAGGTGGCGCGCCAGGCCGTTTCCTGAGCCGCAAGGCAGAATACCTAATGCTGAGTCGGAATGGACGAGGGAACGGGCCACCTCGTTCACGGTACCATCGCCACCTACAGCAACCACAATGTCTGCATGGTTGTCTCTGGCTTCGGCTGCCAGTTCTGAGGCGTGTCCTGGTCTTTCAGTCATTTTTATCTCGTACTCGAACTGCTCCTTGTCCAAAGTAGAATCTATCAAACTGGGAACCGCTGCTTTGCTGCTGGTTCCAGAAATCGGGTTCATGATGAAAACTATCTTTTTTTTCATATCTTAGTCAAGAAATTGTTTTTTAAATTGCAAAAGTAATAAAAATCCCTAAAATGGCAAGAAATATCTACTAAAAAAAGCATAAAAGTAAACTTTCTTAGGAAAAAAGCGGTTTTATTAATCTTTTTTTGTATCTTTGCAGCCTGAAACTAGAAAATAAATTAAAATAGAAATAAAGTACACCTATTATAATGGGACAATTACAAGAAAGATACAAGAATTATCGTGTACCTCAGAAGTATATGGAAGCCGGTGTGTATCCATACTTCCGTGAGATTACAAGTAAGCAGATGACAGAGGTAACTGACATCGACGGTCACAAGATCCTGATGTTCGGTTCTAATGCTTACCAGGGTTTGACAAATGATCAGCGTGTTATCGATGCAGCTAAGGCTGCTCTTGACAAGTACGGCTCAGGCTGTGCTGGTAGCCGCTTCCTCAATGGTACACTCGATTTGCATGTGCAGCTCGAAAAAGAGCTTGCTGAGTTTATGGGCAAGGATGAGACATTGTGCTTCTCTACTGGTTTCTCTGTAAATCAGGGTGTGTTGGCATGTGTTGTAGGTCGTAACGACTATATCATCTGTGACGATCGTGACCACGCCAGTATCGTAGATGGCCGTCGTCTTTCATTCGCTACCCAGCTTCACTACAAGCACAATGATATGGAAGATTTGGAGCGCGTGCTCTGTAAACTTCCTAAGGATGCAATCAAGCTCATCGTTGTGGATGGTGTGTTCTCTATGGAGGGCGATTTGGCTAACTTGCCAGAAATCGTGAAGCTGAAGCATAAGTACAACTGCTCTATCATGGTAGATGAGGCTCATGGCCTTGGTGTGTTTGGTAAGCAGGGACGTGGTGTCTGTGATCATTTCGGTCTGACCGATGAGGTAGATCTCATCATGGGTACCTTCTCTAAGAGTCTGGCATCTATCGGTGGTTTCATCGCATCAGATAAGGATACCATCAATTTCCTCCGTCACAACTGCCGTACTTACATCTTCAGTGCATCCAACACTCCAGCAGCTACAGCAGCAGCGCTTGAGGCACTCCACATCATTCAGAATGAGCCAGAGCGTTTTGAGAATCTTTGGGATGTTACCAACTATGCTTTGAAGCGTTTCCGTGAGGAGGGTTTCGAGATTGGTGAGACTGAGAGTCCTATCATTCCTCTCTACGTTCGTGATGCAGAGAAGACATTCGTTGTTACCAAGCTGGCTTATGATGCAGGTGTGTTCATCAATCCTGTTATCCCACCAGCATGTGCTCCTCAGGACACATTGGTGCGTTTTGCTCTTATGGCTACTCATACAAGAGAGCAGGTAGAACGGGCTGTTGAAATCTTGAAGAAGATTTTCGTAGAGGAAGGCATCATCAAGGCGTAATGGCAAAACAATGCGGTTGCTGAAAATTCATCAATCGTCATATATAATTAAGGTATAAAGGGGCAATTTCTTCGGAAGTTGCCCTTTTTTTAGGAAAAAACTGAATAAATGCATATTTTTACAAAAAAAGTTGCTGAAAAATTTGGTGGAATAAGAAAAATGTTGTACCTTTGCACCCGCAATTCAGAAATGATGCTTACTGCAAAGAAGTAATTTCATTGTGAGAAGAAAGCGGGGTGTAGCGCAGCCCGGTAGCGCTCCTGTTTTGGGAACAGGTGGTCGCAGGTTCGAATCCTGTCGCCCCGACTTCAAATCTCTGATGATAACTATCTAGTATAAGCGGGGTGTAGCGCAGCCCGGTAGCGCTCCTGTTTTGGGAACAGGTGGTCGCAGGTT
>JABLTN010127084.1_pt1 | contig 15228 bp, 14 predicted proteins | sample 7160141 | NCBI WGS metagenome assembly JABLTN01 (sample SAMN14651226, study PRJNA627086) | human gut metagenome | isolation source: feces | host: Homo sapiens | reverse complement strand
GCGCACCGCCTATCGACGGTCCAGAACTCCGACGTCATCATGGTGCTCGACCACGGCCACATCATCGAACGTGGCAGCCACCGCGACCTCATCGCGCAGAAAGGCACCTACTACCGCCTCTACACCGGCGCATTCGAGCTGGAATAAATAAAATTCAAAGCGATAAACGAAAACTCCGTTTGCTGATGAGCAAGCGGAGTTTTTTGCTGCGCAAAAACAGCCCCGTTCACGTCGGAACAGGGCTGCTTTCTCATTTTATCTTATTTCGTTCTACCGATGTCATGGCGGTAATGCGCGCCGTCAAAATGGATTTTCTCCACCGCTGCATACGCCTTTTCGAGCGCTTCGTCCAGCGTTTTAGCCGTCGCGGTCACGCCAAGCACGCGGCCGCCGTTCGTCAGCAGCTTGCCGTTTTCAAGCTTCGTGCCGGCATGGTACACCGTCACGCCTTCCGCCTGACCGTTTTCGTCAAGGCCGGTGATTTCCAGTCCCTTCGGGTAAGACTGCGGGTAGCCGCCGCTCGCCATCACGACGCACGCGCACGCTTCCGGAATCCATTCAATCTCAAGCTCGTCGAGCTTCTCGTCGATGACCGCGTTGATGACGTCCACAAAATCGGTCTTGAGGCGCGGCAGCACGACCTGCGTCTCCGGGTCGCCGAAGCGCGCGTTGTACTCAATGACCTTCGGGCCGTCCGGAGTCAGCATCAGGCCGAAGTACAAACAGCCCTTAAACGGTCTGCCCTCTGCCTGCATCGCTTTGACGGTCGGCAGGAAGATGGTTTTCATACACTCGTCCGCAATTTCGTTCGTATAATACGGGTTCGGGCTAATGGTACCCATGCCGCCGGTGTTCAGGCCCTTGTCGCCGTCCAGTGCACGCTTGTGGTCTTTAGAGGACACCATCGGGCGCAGCGTCTTGCCGTCCGTAAATGCCAACACGGAAACCTCCGGGCCGGTCAGGAATTCCTCCACAACAACGTTGTTGCCGGAAGCGCCGAACACCTTGTCTTCCATGATGGTGTGCACGGCGTCCTTCGCCTCGTCAAAGTTTTGCGCGATGATAACGCCCTTGCCGAGCGCCAAGCCGTCTGCCTTAATGACAACCGGGAACTTGCCGCGCTTTTCCACGTACTCTACGACCTCTTTCGGGTCGGAGAACACCGCGTAACCCGCCGTCGGAATCCCGTATTTCTTCATCAGATTTTTTGAGAACACCTTGCTGCTCTCGATGATGGCCGCATTCGCGCGCGGACCAAATGCACGGATGCCCTCTTTTTCGAGCGCATCTACCATACCGGCCGCAAGCGGGTCATCCGGCGCAACAAACACAAGGTCAACTGCGTTTTTCTTCGCGAAATCCACAACGCCGTCAATGTCCATCGCGTTAATGGCCACGCACTCGGCGTCTGCCGCAATGCCGCCGTTGCCCGGTGCGCACCACAGCTTTTCCGTTTTAGGGCTCTCTTTCAGCTTGCGGATGATCGCATGCTCACGTCCGCCGCTGCCGATAACCAGAATATTCATAATAAAAGCACCTCGCCTTTCGGATCAATGGTGGAACAGACGGATGCCTGTGAATGCCATGGCGATGCCATACTTGTTGCACGTATCGATGACGTTGTCATCGCGGATAGAGCCGCCCGGCTGCGCAATAAATTCTACGCCGCTCTTGTGTGCGCGCTCAATGTTGTCGCCGAACGGGAAGAACGCGTCGCTGCCCACGGAAACGCCCTTAAACGTCGCAAGCCAAGCCGCTTTCTCCTCGCGGGTGAACACCTCCGGCTTCTCCGTGAAAAACTGCTGCCAAACACCGTCGCGCAGCACGTCGTCATGCTCCTCACTGATGTACACGTCAATGGTGTTGTCGCGGTCAGGACGGCGGATGCCCTCCTTAAACGGCAGATTCAGCACCTTCTCGTGCTGACGCAGATACCAGATGTCCGCCTTGTTGCCCGCAAGACGCGTGCAGTGGATGCGGCTCTGCTGGCCGGCGCCGATGCCGATGGCCTGACCGTCCTTCGCATAGCAGACGGAGTTCGACTGCGTGTATTTCAGCGTGATGAGGGAGAGCACTAAGTCAAGCTTTGCGTCCTCCGGAATCTCTTTATTTTCCGTCACAAGATTTGTCAGCATGTCCGCGTCGATTTTCAGTTCGTTTCTGCCCTGCTCAAACGTGATGCCGAAAACATCCTTGTGCTCAATCGGCTCCGGCTTGTAATCCGGGTCAATCTCGACGACATTGTACGTGCCCTTACGCTTTGTCTTTAAAATCGCAAGCGCTTCGTCCGTGTAGCCCGGTGCAATGATGCCGTCGGAAACTTCGCGTGCCAACAGCGTTGCGGTTTCCTTATCGCATACGTCGGAAAGCGCTGCCCAGTCGCCGTAGGAGGACATTCTGTCTGCGCCGCGGGCTCTTGCATATGCCGTCGCAATGGGCGAAAGCTCCAGATCGTCCACAAAATAAATCTTTTTCAGCGTGTCGCTCATCGGCTTTGCCACAGCTGCGCCCGCCGGGCTCACGTGCTTAAAGGAAGCCGCCGCCGGCATGCCGGTTGCCGATTTCAGCTCTTTTACAAGCTGCCAGGAGTTGAACGCATCCAAAAGGTTGATATAGCCCGGTCTGCCGTTCAAAACGCGAATCGGCAGGTCGCGACCGTCGTTCGTAAAAATTTTCGCCGGCTTCTGGTTCGGGTTGCAGCCGTATTTCAGTTCCAGTTCTTTCATAGTTTCCCCTCCGAAAAATCACTTATTCTTGTTGACGATGCGGGTCTCAATCTTGCCCGTCTTCAAATTGATGAAGCGCGTGAACAAGGAGACCTTGTTGTCTTCGTTCAGGTTCATCCACAGGTCATTCGTAAACGTGTCGATGTCGCCCTCAATCTTCACCGGCTTCGGCTCGCCCTCAAAGGACGGGATACGCGGTGCGCCGTCACACTTATACGTGTGGATGAAGTGGCCGAGGCCGTCCACCGGCGTATAGTCGAAGAAAAAGCTCTGCGGCGCGTCCGGGTTGCCCTCGCAGCTCTTCAAAATGGAAAGCTTATAGGTAAAGTCGCCGTCCTTCAGCTTTACAAGGCCGGAAATTCTCGGCGTAAAGTTTGGGGCGTCCGGCTCAAACTTGCGGGTCTTCAACGCTTTTTTGAAGCTCTTGCCCGCCTTGAGGTATGTAAATACGGTATCCGTCTGGTCTCCGTTCGTCACAATGGTCTTGTTTGCCAAAACGCGCACCGGCGCATAAATGACAAGGGACGGGTCAGAGAGCTTTGCGGGGTCAAACGCTTCCGTGCGGATGCCGTCGCCCTGCTCCACAAACACGCGGTTGCGGGAGTTCACGCTGCGGCCCATAATGAAATACGCGATGACCGCATGCACGCCGTCCGCGCTTTTGCCGATGACGATGCCGCGGCCCGGGTATGCGTTGCCTGCAAGTTCCTTTTTAATATCCAGAATTTCCATGTATCCGTTTCCTTTCTATGTAAAGGGATAAATTATTCTTTAATCGTAACGATAGAGCCGTTCACGGAAAGCTTACCCGCGCAGAACAAAGACACTGCCTGCGGCAGAATCTTCCACTCCGCCTGCTCCATAATGCGGCGCTGCAGCGTCTCGGGCGTGTCGCCCTGCTCCACCGGCACCACTTTCTGTAAGATGATCGGGCCGCCGTCGCACACCTCGTTTACAAAGTGTACTGTCGCGCCGGAGACCTTCACGCCGCGTGCCAAAGCCGCCTCGTGCACGTGCAGACCGTAATAGCCCTTGCCGCAGAACGACGGAATGAGCGCCGGGTGCACGTTGATGATCTTATTTTCAAACGCCTTCGTGAACTTCTCGTTTGTAATGGTCATAAAGCCCGCCAGAACAATTAAGTCCGTGTGCTTTTCTTTCAGCAAGTTTTCGAGCGCTTCGCTGTACGCGTCCACGTTTTCATAGTCGCTGCGCGCCAGCACAATGCCCTCAATGCCCGCGTTTTTCGCGCGCTCCAAGGCATAAACGCCCGGCTTGCTCGCCACAACCACGGAAATTTTGCCGTTTTCGATTTTACCGGCTTTCTCCGCGTCGATCAGCGCCTGCAAATTCGTTCCGCCGCCGGAAACGAGAACTGCGATGTTCAGCACAGGATGACCCCCTCGTCGCCCTCAACCACTTCACCGATGACAAACGCCTTTTCGCCCGCATCATTCAGTGCCTTAATGGCCGCGTCCGCCGTCTCCTTGGAGACCGCCATGCACATGCCGACACCCATGTTGAACGTGTTGAACATGTCGCGCTCCGGAATGTTGCCCGTCTTCGCGATGAGGTCGAAGATCGGCAGCACCGGCACTGCGGAACGGTCCACCTTAGCGGTGAGGCCCTTCTTCATCATACGCGGAATGTTCTCGTAGAAGCCGCCTCCCGTAATGTGGGAGATTGCCTTCACGTCTGCCGCTTCAATGGCCGCCAGCGCAGGCTTTACATACAGGCGCGTCGGGGTCAGAAGTGCCTCGCCCAACGTGCAGCCGAGCTCTTTGTAATACGTTTCAAGCTTTTCTTTATTCAGACCGAACACCTTTCTCACCAGAGAGAAGCCGTTCGAATGTACGCCGGAGGATGCCACGCCAACAAGCACGTCGCCCGCCTGCATCTTGGAGCCGTCAATGATCTTATCCTTATCTACAATACCCACCGTGAAGCCCGCGAGGTCATAGTCGTCCTCCGGCATCACGCCCGGGTGCTCTGCGGTCTCGCCGCCGATGAGCGCGCAGCCGGACTGCACGCAGCCCTCCGCAACACCCTTTACGATCTCTGCAATCTTCTCCGGCACGTTCTTGCCGCAGGCGATGTAATCGAGGAAAAAGAGCGGTTTTGCGCCGCAGCATACGACGTCGTTCACGCACATGGCAACGCAGTCAATGCCGATGGTGTCATGCTTATCGAGCAGCATGGCCACCACGAGCTTCGTGCCCACGCCGTCTGTGCCGGAAACAAGCACAGGTTCTTTCATACCGGTCATGTCCGGCTGGAAAAGACCGCCGAACCCGCCGATGCCGGATACCACGCCCGGAATGCTTGTACGCTTTACGTGCTCTTTCATCAGCTCTACGGACTTGTAGCCTGCGGTAACGTCAACGCCCGCTGCCTTGTAGCTATCGCTGTAACTTTTCATTCTTTAACTTCTCTCTTTCTTTAAATTATCTATAAAATGAATTACATGAATTTCTCTGTCCAGTTGCCGTTTCTGAACACCGGGATAACCTCGCCGTCCGGCGTGATGCCGTCAATGTTCATCGTCGCGTCGCCCACCATGAAGTCCACATGGATGACGGAATCGTTCACGCCCTTGTCGTGAATCTCATCAAGCGTATACTTGTCGTAATCCTTAATGACATTCGGGAAGCCCAAGCCAAGCGCAATGTGGCAAGAAGCGTTCTCGTCAAACAGCGTGTTGTAGAACAGAATGCCGAGGTTCGAGATGGGAGAGTCGTTCGGGATAAGCGCCAGCTCGCCGATCTGCGCCGCGCCCTCGTCCATCGCAATCATATGCTCCAAAAGCTCCTGGTTCTTTTCCGCCTTGCAGGAGACCGCGCGGCCGCCCTTAAACGTAATGGAGAAGTTTTCAATCAAATTGCCTTGGTAAGACAGCGGCATCGTAGAAACGACCGTACCCTCTGCCTTGCCCTTCATCGGGGAGGTGAAAATCTCTTCGGTCGGCATATTCGGGTTGAAGAATGTACCGTCCAGCAGCGTTTCGCCGCCGCCCATCCACTGTGCGTCCGGGATCAGACCGCAGGTGAAATCGGTGCCGTTCTCGCTAAAATAGTGCAGGCTCTCAAAGTGACATGCGTTCAGCTTCTCATAGCGTGCTTTGAGGGAAGCGTTGTGTGCTTTCCACGCTTCAACCGGGTCGTTATCCTTAGAAACACGCACCGTCTGAAGGATTGCGTCCCACAGCTTCTTCACCGCCACGCTCGTGCGGTCGTTCGGAAACACCTTCTTCGCCCACTTTGCACTCGGTACGGCGACAATCGTCCACTGGTACTTGTTTTCCATCGCGTCGCGGTACGGCTTTCTCACCTTCATACGGGCAAGGTTCGCCTTCTGCATTTTCTCAACGTTCACGCCCTTCAGGCCGTCCGGGTCGTCAGAGTCGATCCAAATGCGCACCGGCAGCTCGTCAAGCTCATACTGCATACGCGCCTTTTCCCACTCCTGCGTAGCGGAAAGCACCTTTACGCTTTCTTTCTTATAGCGCATCTTGTCAAGGTCCTGATTCGTCCAGCGGATGTCCACCCACTTCGCACCGGCGCGGTAGGCTTCCTCCGCCACCATCAGTGCGATCTCAGACTGCGCCGTATCCGCCAAGATTACAGCGCCCTGACCCTTTTTGATGTTCACGCCCATCTTAACGATGAGCTTTGCGTACTTTCGCAAAATCGATTTTGTCATCGTTTATCCCTCCCGAATTATAGCTCGGCAACTTTCTGCTGCAAGGCTTCGTTCTTTTTCGCAACACCCTGCTCCATATCCACCTTCATCTGGTGCAGCTGCTTTGCGATGCTCTCGTCGGAAAGCGCCAGCATCTGCGCCGCCAAAATCGCAGCATTGTCCGCGCCGTCAATCGCCACCGTCGCCACCGGAATGCCGGAGGGCATCTGCACGGTTGCAAGCAGTGCGTCAAGACCGTCGAGCGTGGAAGACTTTACCGGAATGCCGATGACCGGCAGCGTCGTGTGCGCGGCCAGCACGCCCGCAAGATGCGCAGCCTTGCCTGCCGCCGCAATGATAACGCCAAAGCCGTCCTTTTCCGCGTTCTTAGAGAATTCCGCCGCGGCCTCCGGCGTGCGGTGTGCGCTCATCACGCGCGCCTCCACCGGGATGCCGAACTGCTTCAATCTGCGAATCGCCGGGGAAACCACCGGAAAATCACTGTCACTGCCCATGATCACTGCAACTTTTTTGCTCATTGAAAATCACCGATCCTTTCAAGTTTTGCGGCGTAAAAGAAAGCACCGCGAAAAAAAGAAAATAGGCTGTGCTCAAAAAACACAACCTATGCTTCTAAAATTGACCGCAAAACGCCCATGCAGATACAGTAAAAATGCACATCAGTTCAGCCATATCGCACCTCCGGCACTTGCAGCCTTGAATTTTCTGTCCTTAGTCTGCCTCAAGCGACTGATAAATCAATCCATTAAGCAGACCTTTAAGGCAGCAATGTATAACGTTGGCGCACAAGCTGCGCCGTCAGATTTTTCGTCAGGCTGCACGGAACACCCGCAGGCAGGCTGACGCCCGGCAAGGGGGGTTACGGTCGGCATGGCGGAAAATGCAAGCCAATTGCGTGCCAAGCCGTAGGCGTACTTTATACGTTGTTGCCTTTATCATTTTACGGGATTTAACGCGTTTTTTCAATAGTTTTTGCCGTTTTTAGAAAAAAATCCAAAATTCTCCCCTGCTCGTGGACATGCGTTGTATACCTCGATATGCCCCCTTTCTCCGCTTCCGTCTCACCATATATCAAATACATAGCAGCACACTTTGAAATGCAAAAAGCGTTTTCTGCGCGCCTCCGCACTTTATTTTCCTCATGTCCGACAAAAAAGGACGGCTGAAAAGCCGCCCTTCAAAGGACTCCTAATTGGGACCCTTGCAGCTAAGCTGTTCACCGGACAGTTTAACCTATCGCTCGCCGCAAACTCTATTTTACTCCTTCGGCGTTTCCGTCGCAAAAATCTCCTTCGCGCTTGCGGCTAAGCCTGCCATACCCTGAATCTCGGACGGAATGATAATCTTCGTCGCCTTGCCGTCCGCTACTTTCTCAAGCGCTTCAAAGCTCTTCAAGGTCAGCACAGCTTTATTCGGATCGGCTTCGTTGAGAAGCTTAATGGAATCCGCCAACGCACGTTGCACGGAGAGGATTGCCTCCGCTTCACCCTGTGCTTCTCTGATTTTCGTCTCACGCACAGCCTCCGCACGCAGGACGGCAGATTCCTTCTGGCCTTCCGCAATGAGGATGGCGCTGCGTTTTTCGCCCTCTGCGTCCAAAATCTTCGCACGGCGCTCACGCTCCGCCTTCATCTGCTTCTCCATCGAATCCTGAATTTCCTTCGGCGGAATGATGTTTTTCAGCTCCACGCGGTTGACCTTAATGCCCCACGCATCGGTCGCTTCATCCAGAATGACGCGAATTTTCGAGTTGATAACATCACGCGAGGTCAGCGTGTGGTCAAGCTCCATCTCACCGATGATGTTTCTCAGCGTCGTTGCGGAAAGGTTCTCAATCGCGGAGATCGGGCGCTCCACGCCGTAAGCATACAGCTTCGAGTCCGTGATCTGGAAATACACCACCGTGTCGATCTGCATCGTGACGTTATCCTTCGTGATAACGGGCTGCGGCGGGAAATCGATGACCTGCTCTTTCAGCGAGACCTTCTTCGCAATGCGGTCGATAAACGGAATTTTCAAATGCAGGCCCGTGCTCCACGTGGCGTGGTACGCGCCGAGTCTTTCAATGACGAATGCGTGTGCCTGCGGCACCACCTTAATGTTCGCCGCAAGCAGTGCGATGACAAGAGCGATGAGAATGATAATGCCCACAACGCCCCAGTTGATGTACAGTTCAAAATCCATGTTTTTACCTCCAGTTTCAATTTAAGATACAGTCGGTGTCACGATAAGCTTTACGCCCTCAATACGCACCACCTGCACCTTTGTGCCTTTTTGAATACGGACATTTTCTGTGCTGCGTGCTGCCCAGTCGTTGCCGAGCACTTCCACGCGCCCATGCGCCGCAAGGTTATCGATATCCTCCGTCACAACGGCGGTCTGCCCCACCACGCGGTCGGCGTTCGTGTGCGTTTCCTTGTTTTGCAGGAACTTTTTCACGAGCGGACGCGTTGCCAAAAGCAGAACGAGCGTCACCACAGCGGCAATCATCACTTGCAGCCAAACCGGCGCGCCGCACAGCTGCGCGATCATGCCGGCGATGCCGCCGCCCACAAACCAGATGGAAATAAGCTGCGCGCTCATGCCCTCCAGTATTGCAGCAATCACAATGACCGCCACCCAGATCATGGTTTCCAAAATCATTCCCCCTTTCTCAAAGCGGAAGCCGCATACACGCGCCCGACCCGTTCAGGCGCCCGCACTCCCTATCCTCATCATATCGGATTTTCATAAAATATGCAAGAGGTTTTCTTCCCCGGAAAAATATTTTACACAGATTATAAAATACCGCGCCCGATTCTGCCGAGCGCGGCTTCAATATTCTTATCGATTCACATGCTCCATGCTGAGCTTCACGCGCAGCCCGTCGCCTGTGTTCTGTACGGAAACTTCAATATAATCGCCGTCGTCGCTCATGCGGTCGTTTTTACCCACAAGGCTGAACCGGAACTGCACGCCGCTGCCGCTTTCGCCGCCCGCCACGTCTTTCAAATACGTTTCAAGCTGCGCCGCGTCATACGTTTCTTTCGTCTTTTCCGCCTGCGTGTAGCGCGTCACGGCATACGGGTCGTTAAACTGCGCCGTGAATTTCTCCACAAACGCTTTAATTTCTGCCGTGCCCGCATCGCTGTTTTCAAACATCTTCTGCGCTTCCGCATAGCCGAACACACCCGCACCGCCGTAGTTTGTAGCAAGATTCGTTTCCATCGTTTGCCCGCCCCACGCGTAGTCCAGCGTGTAGCCGTAGTCGCCGGCCTTTTGGTCGTCCTTCAGTCCCAGCGCCTTCACGGCTTCATCCGCAGACTTTCCGAAGCATCCGAGCAGCGCTTCATTCACCGCCGCGTCCGATGTCTTTCCTCCGCCGGAAGACCCGCCGTTTCCGCCCGCACAGCCCGTAAAAAGCAGCGCTGCAAGCAGCAGACACAACACCAAGCTTGCATACTTTTTCATACGATCACCTTTCCTTTTTTCGGCTTAAAAAACCGCCGTACCAAGGCTTTTTGAACGTACCGAAATCGTACCCGCCTCGGTATTGTTAAATATTTATCTATTATAATAGTATCAAAACCGCACCGCATTGTCAATCGGCGGAATCCCATATTTCATCGCACAAACTTGTGTTTTCCTACAAAAATCCCCCGCACAGGGAATTTCCTGTGCGGGGGATCAACGTTTTATGACGTTTTCATGCGGTTTAAGCGCTCTTCATTAGTACATGCCGCCCATGTCCGGTGCTGCCGGAGCTGCGGGTGCAGCCGGCTCCTTGATGTCTGCCACGAGGGACTCGGTGGTCAGAACGGTGGAAGCCACGGAGGAAGCGTTCTGCAGAGCGGAACGGGTGACCTTCGTCGGGTCAACGATGCCTTCGTCGATCATGTCGCCGTAGGTATCGGTCAGAGCATTGTAGCCGTAGCCGACGGTGTTCTTTGCCTTCAGGTGCTCAATGATGATGGAGCCCTCCAGACCTGCGTTCGCAGCAATCTGGCGAACCGGCTCCTCAAGAGCCTTCAGAACGATGGCAGCGCCGGTCTTCTCGTCGCCGTCAACGGAATCAACATAAGCCTTAACAGCCGGAATCGCATCGATGAGTGCGGTGCCGCCGCCTGCGACGATGCCCTCTTCAACAGCAGCCTTCGTTGCAGCCAGAGCGTCCTCAATGCGCATCTTCTGCTCTTTCATTTCGACCTCGGTAGCCGCACCGACCTTGATAACCGCTACGCCGCCTGCGAGCTTTGCAAGGCGCTCCTGCAGCTTCTCGCGGTCGAAATCGGACGTGGTGGTCTCGATCTGGCTTCTGATCTGGCTGACACGGCTCTTGATAGCCTCGCTGTCGCCTGCACCGTCAACAATGATGGTGTTTTCCTTGTCGATCTTGACCTGACGTGCACGGCCGAGCTGATCAACGGTGGTATCCTTCAGCTCAAGGCCAAGCTCGCTGGAGATGACCTGGCCGCCGGTGAGCGTTGCGATATCGGTGAGCATTTCTTTTCTTCTGTCGCCGAAGCCCGGAGCCTTAACGCCCACGCAGGTGAACGTGCCGCGGAGTTTGTTGAGGATCAGGGTGGTCAGCGCCTCGCCCTCAATGTCCTCCGCGATGATGACGAGCTTCTTGCCGGACTGTACGATCTGCTCGAGCAGCGGCAGAATCTCCTGAATGTTGGAGATCTTCTTATCGGTGATGAGGATGTACGCGTCGTCGATGACAGCGACCATCTTGTCGGTATCGGTGACCATGTACGGCGTAATGTAGCCGCGGTCGAACATCATGCCTTCTACGACCTCGCTGTACGTCTCAGCCGTCTTGGATTCTTCAACGGTGATAACGCCGTCGGACGTGACCTTTTCCATCGCGTCGGCGATGAGGTTGCCGATCTGCTCACTTGCAGAGGAAACTGCCGCAACACGGGCAATGTCCTTCGTGCCGGAGACCTTCTTGGCGTTCTTCTCAATCGCATCAACAGCTGTCTCGGTCGCCTTCTGAATGCCCTTTCTCAGAACCATCGGGTTTGCGCCTGCGGTAACATTCTTCATGCCCTCACGGATGAGTGCCTGTGCAAGCAGCGTTGCGGTCGTGGTGCCGTCGCCTGCAACGTCGTTCGTCTTGGTTGCAACTTCCTTCACGAGCTGTGCGCCCATGTTCTCAAACGGATCTTCAAGCTCAACTTCCTTAGCGATTGTCACGCCGTCGTTCGTGATGAGCGGTGCGCCGAACTTCTTATCGAGCACAACGTTTCTGCCCTTCGGGCCAAGGGTGATCTTAACGGTATCTGCAAGCTTGTTGATACCGCCGAGCAATGCTTTTCTGGCTTCTTCGCCGTAAATGATCTGCTTTGCCATAATAAATTACCTCACAATTCCAAATATCAAAAATAAAGACTGAAACTCAAATTACTCAACGACTGCCAGAACATCGGACTGACGAACGATGGTGTATTCCTCGCCGTCGATCTTCACTTCCGTGCCGGTGTACTTGCCGGTGATGACGCGGTCGCCGGCCTTAAGCTGCATAACGACTTCCTTGCCGTCTACCATGCCGCCGGGGCCTACTGCGATAACACGGGAGATTTGCGGCTTCTCCTGTGCCGCGCTTGTCAGCACGATGCCGCTCTTTGTGGTCTCCTCCGCTTTCTCGGCCTGAATGAGTACTCTGTCTGTCAAAGGCTTAATGGTCATAACTTCCACCTCGGCGCCTAATGCGCCGTATCCTTTCTCCCCGCAGTTCATAAATAAGTTTTTCGCGTGCAGCGGGGTGCGCCGCGAAACCCGCCGGGGTGCGGCCCGGTCGGTAAAGAAATACAAGTTTAGGTCTCGGGGAGCTGTGCCGCTTACGCTTTAGCACTCCTTATTCCCGAGTGCTAAACTTATTCTAATCACTTGGTCAAGAAAAGTCAATAGGGAAAACGCGATTTTTTTGACTTTTAACAGTTCCGTAATAATTTTGTCCTCCGATGTCCTCTGATGTCCGCTTTTTTCATACAAAACCACCCACAAAACGACAAAAAACAGCCCCGCGCTCATTTAAAACCGGGACTGTCTTTTGCAAATGACAGCTTAAATCATGGAGGCATATTCGTCAAACGGGGCTAAGCTCCGCTTTAAAATGCCATTGATATATGCAATGAGAATGCCGTAGTTCGTGTACGGCACACCTTTTTCTTCGGCGGAAGACTGTCTGAACTGCATTTCGCGTTCATTCAGCATACAGCCGCCGCAGTGCACAATAAGGGCATACGGCGAAAGATCTTCGGGAAATCCGCCGCCGGAGGTAAACTCGAATTCAAAGTCCTTGCCGGTGTGTTTGCGGATCCACGCAGGCAGCTTCACGGTGCCGATATCGCCGCACTGGCGGTGGTGCGTGCAGCCTTCGGAGATCAAAATGCGGTCGCCCGCTTTCAGATTCTCAATAGCCGCCGCGCCGCGCACGGCCGTCTCTAAAACGCCCTTGTAGCGCGCAAATAAGATGGAGAATGACGTGAGCTTAATGCGCTCGGGCACGATCTGCTTTACTTTGCCGAATGCCTGGCTGTCCGTAACAACGAGCTTCGGCGGCGTTTTGAAGCCGTTTAGCACGCCCGCAAGCTCTTCCACCTGCGTGACAGAGCATGTTGCACCCGCGTCCAGAATGTCGCGGATGGCCTGCACCTGCGGCAAAATCATGCGGCCTTTCGGCGCGGAGGAATCGATGGGCGTGACGAGCACCACGTGGTCGCCGCGCTCAAGTAAGTCACCCAAAATAACTTTGGTGTTCTGCCCCTTTGCAGCGATGGCGGCAAGCTTTTCCTTGAGCTCAAAAATATGCTCGCCCGTCTTCGCGCTGACCGCGATTTCGTTGTCATTTTCATCTTTGAAGCCGCCGAGGTCGGCTTTATTCAATACGATGATATACGGCACGCCTTTTTTCTCGATGAGCTTTTGCAGTGCGAGGTCTTCCGCACTTTTGCCGGCCGTGCCGTCGATGACGAGCACCGCAATATCAGCTTTATTGAGTACCTGCCGGGCGCGCTGCACGCGCAGCTCGCCCACGGTGCCCTCGTCGTCCATGCCGGGCGTGTCGATGATGACGACCGGGCCAAGCGGCAAAAGCTCCATGGCTTTCTGCACGGGGTCGGTCGTGGTGCCCTTGACATCGGACACAATGGAGATATTCTGCCCCGTAACGGCGTTCACCACGCTGGATTTACCGGCGTTGCGCTTGCCGAAAAAGGCGATGTGCACACGGTTTGCCGAGGGGGTCTGGTTGAGGTCTGCCATAGAAGTCGCCTGCCTTTTAAAGAATAACCGAAAGTTTTAGAAACGGAAGTCGCGCTCGCCGTGGGCGACCTTTTCAACGTAGCCCTTTGCGATGCTGCGGGTCTTCTCGTTCGGGATATTTTCAAGCTCCTGCGCGATCATCTTTTCGCCGATGGCCTTCGTCTCCGGGGAAGCGTAGTCCTCGAGGAATTCTTTTAAGGTGATGAGTGCGTTCGGGTGGCAGCAGTTCTGGATCTGTCCGCTCTTACACAGGCTCATGAAGCGGTCGCCGGTGCGGCCCTCGCGGTAGCATGCCGTGCAGAAGGACGGAATGTGGTCGGTCTCCATCAGCCAGCGGACGACCTCGTCAAGGGAGCGCTGATCGGAAACGTCGAACTGCTCGGTGTCGGTGGGGCGCTCCTCTTCGGCATAGCCGCCGACGGAGGTACGGGATGCGCCGCTGATCTGCGAAACGCCGAGATTGATAACCTGCGCGCGTACCTTCTGACTCTCACGCGTGGAGATGATCATGCCGGTGTACGGCACGGCGATACGAATAAGTGCGCAGATTTTCGCGAATGTTTCGTCGCTGATGCCGTTATCAAACTTCGTCGGGTCAATGTCGTCGGCTTTTTTAAGGCGCGGCACACTGATGGTATGCGGGCCTACGCCGTGCACGGCTTCAAGGTGCTCCGCGTGCATCAGCTGGCCACAGAACTCGTAACGGTACATTTCAAGGCCGTACAGAACGCCGAGACCCACGTCATCGATACCGCCCTCCATGGCGCGGTCCATCGCCTCGGTGTGGTAGGCGTAGTTATGCTTCGGGCCCGTGGGATGCAGCTTTTCGTAGCTTTCCTTGTGGTAGGTCTCCTGGAACAGAATGTACGTGCCGATGCCGGCTTCCTTTAATTTGCGGTAGTTTTCCACGGTCGTCGCGGCGATGTTGACGTTCACGCGGCGGATGGCGCCGTTCTTATGCTGAATGCTGTAAATGGTCTTGATGCAGTCGAGAATGTACTCGATGGGGTTATTTACCGGGTCTTCACCGGCTTCAATGGCAAGGCGCTTATGACCCATGTCCTGCAGCGCAATGACTTCCTTTGCGACCTCCTCCTGCGTCAGCTTGCGGCGCGGGATGTGGTGGTTCTGGCGGTGATACGGGCAGTAGGTGCAGCCGTTCACGCAGTAGTTGGAAAGGTACAGCGTCGCGAACATGACAATGCGGTTGCCATAAAACTTGTGCTTGATCTCGTTTGCAAGCTTATAGATTTCGTCCAGAATCTCCGGGTCTTCGCAGGCGAGCAAAACGGATGCTTCGCGGTGTGAAAGTCCCTTACACAGACGGGCTTTATCGAGAATTTCGCGGATGAGCGGCATATTATCTTTGTTCTCGTCCGCGTATTTTAAGGTGTCTTCAATTTCTTCGTGGCAGATAAATTCCTCTGCTTTTAAGGATTTCGGATCGTACATAGTTTGATAATTTCCTTTCTTTCGGGTCAGTTCACTTTCCCGTTAGTCATTTTTTCGGATCACTCCGTTTTGATTTCCGGCTCTGTGCTCGTGAAATTGG
>JABLTN010006314.1_pt1 | contig 15267 bp, 15 predicted proteins | sample 7160141 | NCBI WGS metagenome assembly JABLTN01 (sample SAMN14651226, study PRJNA627086) | human gut metagenome | isolation source: feces | host: Homo sapiens | reverse complement strand
GAGATATTTCAATGGGTTGTCAGGGAGCGGGACATAAATTCTGTAAATATCCGGGTTGTGATAAAGTTGTTCGACCATAAGGGGCTTCCTTTCTTCGTATATGCGTTGTATAATTATGCGAAATACAGGTATTGGAATTGCCGCAATAGAGACAGCGTCAATATAATCTGCAGCTGCGATTGGTTGTTGAGTTCTGAATTATAAAAATTATATCATGGATTCAATGGAAAAAATAATTGATTTTTCAAATAAAAAGTCGAAAAATATGATACAATGTTTATTAAACATTAAGCAGATACGAGGTATTGAATATGGAAAGAAATATAGATTTAAATGAGATTTCAGATGGCCGTTTCTATACAGCCAATGATATGGTCAGGGCAGATTGCCAGGGATGTGAAGGATGTTCCGTCTGTTGTCACGGAATGGGAAAGTCCATTCTATTGGATCCATTAGATGTCCATAGGATATGTACTTATTTTCGTATTCCGTTTGAAGCGCTGTTGGCGGATCATGTGGAGTTAAATGTTGTGGACGGAATGATCCTGCCGAATCTCAAGATGGCAGGTGAAGATGAACACTGTATTTTCCTGAATCAGGAGGGCAGATGCGGTATCCATAAAATCAGACCGGGGTTCTGCCGTCTGTTCCCATTGGGAAGACTGTACGAGGACAGAAGTTTCAAATACATTCTTCAGACAAAGGAATGTGTGAAAACGGATCGTCAGAAGATCAAAGTCAGAAAATGGCTGGATATACCGGAATTAGATCAGTATGAGAAGTTTGTCAATGACTGGCACTATTTTCTGAAGGATGTAGCTGCATCATTGAGGAAAGAAAATGCCAGTGACGGCACCATCAAGCAAATTAATATTTATGTTCTTAAAGAATTTTATATGCGCGGTTTTGGTGAAGAAGTCAGTTTTTATGCTCAATTTGAGCAAAGATTGAAGGAAGTCAAGGCAGTTTTACTGAAATAAGAAGTGACATTGTGCATATTTATCAAAATGAAATAAAATCCTTTCAAAAATTGGTTCTATTCTTGTATTGAAAGGATTTTGTTTTTTTGTTAAAATATAGACGAATTTGAGGATTAAACAATACAAAGGAGAGAGACGAGCATGAAACAATTCTCGGTAGCAGTGAATAAGATTGAAGACGGCATTCTGCATGTCCGTTCAGCAGGACTGATTATGAAAGAGGCATCACAGTTTGCTTCAGATGTTAAAGTGACAAAGGATGAGAAGACAGTCAATGGCAAGGATATTCTGGAATGGATGGGATTAAAGCTTGCAGTTGGCGATGTCATCACCGTTAATATTGAGGGACCGGACGAAGAAGCTGCGGCCGACAGCTTTGAAGTATTCCTGAACCGTCAGTTTTCATAATTTCATCAACAAAATGCCAGCAGTTCATCATGAGCTGCTTTTTTTGTTGCACAGGAGCGTGCGGCGCATTCTTTTTTGTACTTTAGCGCACTGTTTTTATATGTTATAATAGCATGAGCAGATGTAGATTGCAGGTAAATGGAGGGCGTCATCATGAGCACATCCGGTCAGAAGAGAATAGAATCAACAATAGATACAGCCATTGATTGTGACGAAGATGAAGTGATGGAACTGGCGATGCAGGCAGGCGAACTACTGCTGGAGAATGGTGCAGAGATTTTCAGGGTGGAAGAAACCATGGATCGCATCTGCAGACATTACGGTGTTGAATCGGCCAGTCAGTTTATCTTGATGAATTATATTCTGGCAACAGCCGGTGAAGGGCATGGGCATATGTTTGCAAAGGTACGGCACATACCAGTGAACGGTTCTCATCTGGATAAAGTGGCAGCGGTGAATCAGCTTTCAAGAGAGATCGCGGAAGGAAAATATACGGTTTCAGAAGCTTATCAGGCATTGGAGACGATTCGCCGGATGCCGGACAAGAGAAAAAGCGTGTTGATTCTGGCTTCAGGTGTGGCAAGCGGTGCTTTCTGCTGCCTTTTCGGGGGCAATCTGATGGATTGTCTGGCGGCAGCCATTGCAGGATTTTTGATCTATGTCTATATTCTTTATATCAGCGGTCCGCATTTGTCAAAGATTGTGGGTAATGTGGGCGGCGGCGCTTTTGTGACGCTGGTCTGCAATCTCCTTTATATGCTGGGACTGGGGGACCATCTGAATTTTATGATCATTGGCTCTATGATGCCGCTGGTTCCGGGTGTCGCTTTTACTGTTGCGATTCGTGATGCGGCAGATGGAGATTACATTTCAGGTACTGTGCGGATGATTGACGCACTGCTTGTTTTTATCTGCATCGCCATTGGTGTCGGTATGGGAATTGCAGTGTTGAAACTGTTGACGGGAGGTGCTGACTTATGATGATCCAAATCATAGCCGCTGTGATAGCGACAGTGGGATTTTCGATTTTGTTTGGTGTACCATCAAAGTACTATCCTTATTGCGGTGTCATTGGTGGAGCGGGCTGGCTTGTTTACCTGCTGACTTTGGAACATTTCAGCACAGCAGGTGCATCCCTGGCGGCCACTATGGTGGTCATTTTCTTATCCAGATTGGCAGCAGTGCGGAAAAAGTGTCCGGTGACCATTTTCCTGATTGCAGGGATATTTCCACTGGTACCGGGCGCCGGTGTGTATTGGACAGCCTATTACATTGTGACAGACCAGCTGCGGCTGGCGGCCGAGACAGGCTACACGGCAGTGAAGGTGGCGGTGGCTATCGTGCTGGGAATTGTGTTTATATTTGAACTGCCGCAGGGGTTATTTGTCAGGCTGGCAGGAAATAAGTAAGAATAAAACTAAAGATAGGATTCAATTGAAGATTAAAAGCGGTTGAGTTTTAGATAAACGAGTGAATTCGAAATATATTTTGGAGGGGTTGAAATGACGAAAGAAGAATTAACGCTGGAAGTCATCCGGCGTTTGAAAGTGGCCTATCCTCTGGCGGAATGTACTCTGGATTATGACCAGGCATGGAAGTTACTGGTCAGTGTCCGGCTTGCTGCCCAGTGTACAGATGCCAGAGTGAATGTAGTGGTAGAAGGATTGTATGAGAAATATCCGGATGTGGCCTCTCTGGCAGCAGCGGATGTGACTGATATTGAGGAAATTGTCCGTCCTTGTGGACTTGGAAAGAGCAAGGCCAGGGATATCAGCGCCTGCATGAAGATACTCCATGAACAGTATCATGATAAGGTACCGGATGATTTTAATGCACTGCTGAAATTGCCGGGGGTTGGACGAAAGAGTGCGAATCTGATTATGGGGGATGTTTTTGGCAAACCGGCCATTGTAACCGATACCCACTGTATCCGTCTGGTCAATAGAATTGGCATCGTGGACGGTATCAAAGACCCGAAAAAGGTGGAGATGGCTCTGTGGAAACTGGTGCCGCTGGAGGAGGGCAGTGATTTCTGTCATCGTCTGGTTGAACATGGACGGGAAGTCTGTACGGCAAGAACGAAACCTTATTGCGATAAATGCTGTCTGGCGGATATTTGCGCACGGAATATATAATAATAGAATGGTGTGAACATAAAAATTTAGGGAGGAGGTATTTTGCATGACCATAGATGAAATTTTAGCTGGGGAGTCTAAAAATATGGAGTTCAAAATACGGCGGCCTGAGAAAAGTATCAAATACATGAAATCTGTGGTGGCTTTTGCAAATGGTAAGGGAGGAAAGATTGTATTTGGCATTGATGATAAAACCAGAGAAGTTATTGGTGTTTCAGAAGATTGTGTGTTTCAGGAAATAGATGCGATTACGAACGCTATTTCTGATAGTTGTGAGCCAACAATTATTCCGGATGTCTATTTGCAAAATATTAATGGAAAAACAATCATTGTTGCAGAGATTGCTGCGGGACGACAAAAACCGTATTACATCAAAAGCGAAGGGTTGGAAAATGGTGTTTATATCCGTGTATCAGGCACAACTAGATTAGCTGATCGAAATGTATCAAGAGAGTTGTATTATGAATGTGATGGCAGATCATTTGATTCAGTCATTCGGACAGATATAGAAATAACCGAAGCAGATATTGAAAATTTATGTAAACAGCTAAAGGAGGTAGCATTGGCAAATAGTAAGTCGGAACTTCAAAAAGCATCAGTAAAAGATGTTACAAAAAATGTTTTATTAAGCTGGGGCATTTTGAAGAAAGGTGACGATGGAAAAATTTATCCAACTAATGCATATGCTTATCTGACAGGATGTGATAAAATTCATTCGATTCAGTGCGGTGTATTTAAGGGGGTAACACGTTCTATATTTTTAGATAAAAGAGATTATGATGGTCCGCTATGGGAACAAGTAGAAGATTCATTAAATTTTGTATTAAGGAATATTCGCCTTGGCTGTCGTTTGGAAGGTGTTTACCGTCAGGATATTTATGAATTACCTCCAGATAGTATACGAGAGCTAATTGTAAATGCAATTATGAATTGCAGTTATATTCAGGCATCACGAATTCAAGTGGCTATTTATGATAATCGTCTGGAAATTACATCTCCAGGCGGATTACTTCCAGGAGTTACAATTGAGTTGATGAAAGAGGGATTTTCAAAAATAAGAAACAGGTCTCTGGCAAATGCGTTTGCTTACATGAATTTGGTAGAAGCATGGGGAAGTGGAATTCCTAAGCTTATGCAGGCAATGAAAGACTATGAACTTCGTGAACCAGAGTTTATAGATATGGAAGTGGCTTTTCGTGTTAATCTTTATAGAAATCAGTTTAGTATCAATGATACCAAAAATGATACTAATGATACCAAAAATGATACTAATGATACCAAAAATGATATTCAGTCAGAAACTAATGCAGAAAAGCAATTACTTAAGCTTATTAGTAGAAATCCAGAAATGACACAAAAAGCAATGGCAGAGCAGCTTTCATTTTCTACAATTACAATTAAGCGTATGCTTACAAGATTACAAAGAAATGGAAAAGTAAAGCGTGAAGGATCCAGTCGTAGAGGCAAATGGATAGTATTATAACAGAAGAATCGTATATAAAACACGTAAGTGGAGGTAATAAAAGATGGGGATTGTATTAGGTATAGATATAGGAAGTTCTGCAACAAAGATTGTTGCAATGGATGAAAGTAAAACAATTTTAAATTCACTGAAGGTTTCGGCTTCTGATCCGGTGACAGCCATGTATGGAGCCGTTGGAAAAATACTTTGTGAGGAGAGAATGCAGATTTCAGATGTTGAGGCCGTGATGCTTACAGGTATGGGGGCCAGTTATGTGGAAGGGGATGTCTATGGCCTTCCGACCACGAAAGTGACGGAATTTGATGCGCTGGGAACAGGCGGCCTCTATCTGACCGGGCTTGAAGAAACGGTTGTGGGCAGTATTGGCACAGGTACTGTTTTTGTTCATGCAGGCCCTGATGGCATTCAGCATATCGGCGGCAGTGCTGTGGGCGGCGGCACACTGGTGGGTCTTTCTTCAAGACTTTTCGGTATCCGTGATGTGGAAGTGATTGCGGATATGGCAGAGCAGGGCAATCTGAAGAATGTGGACTGGGGCATTGCAGAACTGAGCAGAGACCAGATGGAGACATTGCCGGATTATGCCACATCCTCCAATCTTGGTAAGATGAAGAGTACGGCGACCAATGAAGATGTGGCATTGGGACTGATGAATATGATTTTCCAGACAGCGGGTACACTGGCTGTATTTGCCTGCAGAAATGTTAATCTGAAAAGAGCAGTTATCGGTGGTTCTACAGCTACGCTGAATCAGGGAAGGATTATGCTGGGGCAGGTTGGTGAGCTGTATGATATTGATTTTATCATACCGAAGCAGGCGGCTTATATGACAGCTATAGGGGCAGCATTTTTGTTTCAGTCGAAGTAAGATTTTGATTGAGATAGAACAGTAAAATAGAATTAAAGGACAAAAACAAAAAGTTAAGGGACACGACATCTTTGAAATGTCAAATTGTGTTAAAATCATTGTCGGAACTATGGCAAAAGGGAAAGATATCATGTTGAAGATTGCAGTGATAGATGATGAGGAGTATTACAGTGAACTCATCCGTCAGACTGTGTGCAACTGGCTGATGGAAAAGGGCTGTCAGGGTGAAATTGACTGTTTTGATCATGCAGATGATTTCAAGACTCAGATTGAAAATGGCAGATGCTATGATATTTATTTTATGGATATCGAGATGCCGGATATCAGCGGCATGGAACTGGCCTCCTATGTTCGTATGAAATATGACTCACCGTTTATTGTTTTCGTGACGGCACATATGGAATACAGTGTGAAGTGCTATCGTTATCATGCCTGGCAGTACATAACAAAGGACAGTATACGAACACTGATACCGGAGACCATGGATTCGCTCATTCAGCATTTGCAGGCACATAAATCCAATTATTATATGATTGGAGGAGCGAATGACCTTATTCGTATTGCTTATGATCAGATCCAGTATCTGTGCAAAGAAGGTAAATATACCCTGTTTCATACGGATAAGACGGAGGTATTCAGAGAACGCCGGGCACTTTCAAAGGTGATTGAGGATATGCAGCAGGTGGATGATGCTTTTATCATGACGGACAAAAGTTATGGCGTGAATATACGTCATGTGCTGCGGCTGAAAGAACATATGTTGACCATGCGGAATGGTGACAGTGTGCCGGTCAGCATCCCGAGATATCAGCAGGTCAAAAAGACTATCAGCGATTATTGGGGGCGGCGGGCATGGAAATAGCAGGGATTACCCTACGAGTGCTGGAAATCATAACAGTGATTCTGTGCGGCATCAGGTTGGCTGTACCACCGGGGCATTTCCGGTGGGAACGGCTGTGGACGAAGGTATTATTTTGTAGTGGTATAATATTTTGGTTAGTCATTAATATAGCTAACATTTATTTTTTCAGATTTTCTTCAGTAGCGGAAGCTATAACAGGTTCCGGCTTATTTATTTGGTTAATTATTTTTTATAGTACATACTTTTGGCAGTTATTTGCACAATTTTTTGTATATTGGTATACCGTTTATGCCTTTAGACATTTATATGTTTTTACATTGTGCTATTTAGAACATATTCATTTGCAGAACTATGTAACGATTGCGGATGGTCTTGGATGGCATTGGATTCAGATATGTGGAATGGCAGTGACGATTATTGCTGTAACAGGGCTATGCTATTTTATGCATGCTAAACCATTGTTTTATCGAAGATATAAAAGAGATTACAAATATTTGGCTGCATATGTTACATTAGAAATAGTAATTGGAGAAATACTCTTTAATAATGAAATTGAAGGAAATTTTATACAGGGAGATTATATCCTGTTTAGTATAATTGTTTTTGTATGCCTATTCAGTCTCTTGTCAGCGATTATTTTTTACAAAGGTTATAAGGATATGTGGTATCAGCAGCAGATTTCTGATATAAATTTTGAAATGTTGAAGAGACAATATGAGACAATTCAGAAGGTGTATACAGAGAAAAGAATGTTGCTGCATGATTCTGTTCACCAGGATGTGCTGATATTGGAATATTTACAGAATGGTAAATATAGAGAAGCACAGACATATTTTGAAAAGAAGATCGCAGCAACTAAAAAGAAGAGTAAAAACAGATATACAGGAATAGAAGTGTTAAATCTGATGCTGAATTATGAGATAGAACAGGCAGAAGAAAAGGCAATTCGTGTAAAATGTGCTGTTGAGGCGTATCATTGTCCTGTGGATGAGACTGAGTTATGTATTATTATAGGTAATTTATTTGATAATGCTATTGAGGCAGTCAAAGATCTTCCAGATGAACAGAGACAGATTGATTTCTCTATACAAAATCCCAATGGTATTTTTCGCATAGAAATGTCAAATCCTTATGAGGATGAGAGAAGAAAGGTAGAACATCATTATCTGACCACGAAGAAGGAAAATACAGAGATGCATGGCTTAGGGTTAATGAGTGTTCAGAAAATCGTGGAGAAGTATGATGGATTAATGGAGATTAGTGATACGGACAACGTGTTTAAAGTTATTGTTATATTTTTTGTAAGAGGTAATGATTAATGCAAGAACTTGAATTGACAGATGAATTATTGGGCGAGATAGAATGTATCGAGCAGTTGCAAGAATGCGTAAGTGAGCTTGAAACTGAGAAAACTACGGGACATGGCGGAGGAATGCTTACATTATTTTGTTGTTGATAATGAAAAAGGTGTCTACAGTAAGAAGCTGTTAGACACCTTTTTTATTTCAAAAATAAATTTGTAGACAATTGCTCTTAAGTTGGTGGATATTGAAGTGGATGGTAGAACATTATTACAGATAATAAGTAAAGATGAAAAAGCAAAGCAATTTTGGGAAAAATTTTCAGGCAAAGATATACTGGATGAACTATTTAAGCATCCTCAGCTTTTGGGGATGCAGGATACGAAATATACAACGGCAACAGAGGAAGAAAAAGATTTTTTTGTTAAATGTATGTTCAGTGTAAGTACAGAAAATGGCTTTAAATTTGAAAGAGAATAACGAGTTTTTGATAGTTTTTATGAGAAATTAGGCCAATATGTCAAAATTATTTTGAAACAAAAGCTGATTGTTGCACTAGAAGAAAGAATAATAGACAGTCTGGTAAAACAGATAGTTCAAAGAGTTTTTTGGATACCCTTCAGATGTTTGATAGCAGATATGCATGAGAAAAAAGATGCTGGGCAATTAAATGGTCATTCAAGTGCAGAAGAATATGATGATTATGTGAGTAAGTGCTTACTGAATGAGAGAGAATACAGAGAATTTCTTAAAAAGTATCCGGTTATGACAGATTTATTGATTCGTAAAATCAGAGATTATATTAATTATGTGAATGAAATACTTCAGCATTTTTATCAGGACAGAGAAACAATCAGCAAAGAATTTCATATTGAGCAAAACGCTATGAAAATCACAAAAATATCTTTTAATCAGGATGAAGAACATTTCCCGGGGAGAATGGTGGCACGGGTTAGATTAAAAGGTGGACAGAAAATTTATTATAAACCCCATTCTTTATTATTGACAGAACGGTACCAGAAAATAGAAAACTGGTTATGGGAGAAGATGGGACTAGAGGAATCAAGACATTTGGTGGTGTCGGGTGATGATTATGGCTGGGAACAGGAAGTAACTGAAGCTGCATGTAAGTGTACAAAGGAAATTAAGGAATTTTATTATCGGTGTGGTGCGGAATGCTGTCTTACTTATGTACTTGGAATGACAGATATTCATATGGATAATGTCATAGCACACGGAAAGTATCCGGTTATTATTGATACAGAGTTTATGTTTGATCGCCGAATTGAAGTTGGTACACAAGGAAAAAATCTGCAGCAGAATTTGATGGATACAGTGATGCATACGGGATTTGTGCCGAACGGAATGGGAACAATGCATGTAAATGTTTCTGTTTTGAATACATGTGATGAACAGAGATTGTCTGTAAAAATGCCTATGGTCATTCATAAAGGTACGTCCGAGATGAATATTTCCTATCACTATCCAAAATTATCACATAAAAAGAATATGCCAATATATGAGGGGAAATATATAAGTTTTGAGAATTATATGAATGAATTTATAAGTGGTTTCAGAAGAGCATATGACTGTATTAAAGCGGATCCAGAAGTATTGGTGGGGATGTGTCAACCAATAATGAAGAAGAGCGTAAGATATCTTTTTAGAAATACGCAGGAATATTATATGTACATTACCAGTTTCAATTTTCCGGAGTTGATGAGGAATCAGGCAAAAAGACAGTTATCCTTATGGCATGATGCAAGGATTAGCTGGAATAGGAACTTTCCTGTTATTTTGGGAGTGGGAAAGAGATAAAGACACAAAATAGGGAGATAAGGTAATTCGCCTCATAGATGATTAATAATGTGATATGATTCGTATACAACACAAGTAAACCACTATCATTTTCCAGTTCAAAATAGAACAACACATGACAAGAGTCATACAGCAGGCTTGCAGACATTTCTCTTAAACTATCATATAAAAACAAAAGATATTATTAAATCTCATGGAATGGTAGATGGTAGTTATGGCAAAGGAACGGCAGATGCTGTTGCAACGTATCAGGATTTAAGAGGTCTTAGTGTAGATGGTAGTTGTGGAAATATTACATGGAAGGATATACAGACTCAGATACGAAAATGCAAAACAACGACATCAAATGGATGGGAGTCTTATAGACTGAATGCAACATATTATAATTCTGGTAAATCTTAAAAAAGGCGAATATCAGATTCACGCTGGGAAGCTTGGTATGGCAATCCGAGTGATACAGATGGCAGTACAGTTATGTGGCATTATGTAGGATAAAATTAACTAAAAGGCGGATAGTGGTTTATTTAAGTAGTGGTAGTTGGGAATGAGGGGAAGAAAGATGAACTTAACAAGATATGCATGCTTTGGAGTGTTGATGGTTTTGATATTGACAGGCTGTCAGGCAACACCTAATCAGGACGTCATTGCTAATAAGAATGATCAGCAGGTGAGTCAGAGTGAATCAGGTACATCTATAGAGGAATCAAATAGTGTGGAGGAAAGTGCTGATGATGGGACTGTTGTGTCGGAAGCAATTTCTGAAACGTTTTCTTCTGATGATGGGAATGTGACAATTAGTGTGCAAACGGATGCGGTAAAAGTACATAGTGTACCGATTGTACAGACAGAAGCGAAAGATATTTCGGTGGATGATGTGAAGCGATGGGCAAAGGCTTTTTATGGAACAGAAGATGTTTATGAAGCCACAAAGCAAATGACAAAGTCAGAAATTGAGGAGGCTATTCTCTGGCGTCAGCAGAAGATAAATGATAGAGAAAGTTTAATAGAAGAAGGATATAGTGAAGCTGATGCGGATACGATGATTAAATATTACAAAGAGCAAATTGAGAGTTTAAAAGCAAGTTATCAAAAAGCACCGGATGATGATGAACGAAAAAAAACGGATTGGGCATTTCATCCTTTATCTTATTATGATGATGATTCAATGGAAAATGATAGAGATACAAGTAATGCAGATAAGACACAGGCATTAAAGGTGCAGGGGGAGAGTGACGGTCAAAAAGCTTATGTTAGTGCCAGTAATAGAGAAACTGCAGACTATCAATTGCATTCTTTGATGTTTTACTGGAATGATGAGGATGAAGGTTGGATAGATGGAGCTACTCCTTATGTGAATCAGGAAGAAGCGATTCAGATTACAGATGAGAAGCTGAAGGCGTTAGTAGATGGAAACTGGAAGGTGAATACGGTCTGGTCTAGCAGTAATCAGTGGCATATTCAATATATTCCGGTTATAAATGAATTGCCATGTCTTTATAGTGATATTAATTACACTTCGGATGATGCTTATGCTGCGAATTTAGAGTATGGACAAATTAATTTTACACTTACAGATGACAAAATTGTAGCTGTAGAGTGGGAATCTCCAATGGAAATAACCTCAACCGATAGTCAGCCTGCAGAAATGTTGCCTTTTGATGATATTTATACGGCCTTTAAAAATTATATGCAGGTGAAATGTACCTTAAATTCATTGGGATTGGCATCGGAGGATGAAACAGAAGGTACAGAGCAGGCCTTTGCCAATGTGAATGATATCAGCCAGATGTACTGCCGTGTGAAAGTTAAAAATGCAGAGAATACATTTCAATATGTACCGGTTTATGTTTTCAGCGGCTATGTCAGCCAGGGGGACTACAAAGAGGATGATTGGGTGAATCATTTTTGCGTGGTAAATGCCACGGATGGCACAATTATTAATACCTGGTTAGGATATTAATTGCAGAGGAGAGGAGCCGCCACACATGGGGTTAGCGGAATAATAATTTTTTTCTATTTTGGGAGTGGGAAAGAGATAAAGACACAAAATTGGGAGATAAGGTAATATGTCTCATAGATGGTTAATAATGTGATATGATTCGTATACAACACAAGTAAACCACTATCCACAAAAAAGATTGGAGGAACATTATGAAAAAGAAAAGTAAATTAATGGCAGCAGTATTTGCACTTATTTAGGGCGTGTCAACAGTTATGCCGGGAATGCAGGCACAGGCATCAAATATGCATAACTTTACCCCACAGAATATGTCATCATATTCAACGAAACTTACGGCTGGTCTTCAAACATTTTTGTTAAATTACAGCAAAGATACAAAAGACTATATCCGAGACAATGGTATGATAGATGGTCAGTATGGTACGGCCACCAGAGATGCAGTTAAATTATTTCAGAAAGATCAAAATCTTGAGAGGGATGGCAAGTGTGGAAAGAATACATGGTCACGTATAGAATGGTATATTATGAACTCTACGTTTAAGATAAAGGGAAGCTGGTATTTTTATGAATTACATGCAACTTATTATAATTCTGGTAATTCTTTAGCTTATTGTCCGTCAAAGGATCTGTGGCGTGGATATTATGAAGGCTCCGGAAGTATATCTAGCATCAAACTTGGATGGCATGATATCGGATAATTTTGCCGGATATATTTGGAGTATAAAAATGAAAGCACGAAATTATATAGGTTTAATGATATTGACATCGTTGTTATTATCTGGCTGTCAAGCCGCACCGGCTCAGGATATTGTTGCCAACAAGAATGATCATCAGACGGAACAATCGAAAGCGGAATCAGTTGTAGATTCAACGGAAGTTGCAGACGATGAAAAGATTGTTTCAGAAGGATATTCTGAATCCTTTGCTTCTGATAGCGGTGATGTGATAATCAACATTCAGGTTGGACAGGTGAAAGTGCGGCCTATACCAGTTATGCAGGCGGAAGCGCAGGATATTTCGGTGGACGATGTGAAGCAATGGTCCAAGGCCTTCTTTGGTACAGAAGATGTCTATGAGGGAAACAGTCAGATGACGAAGTCAGAAATTCAGGAAGAAATTCTTTTACGTCAGCAGTGGATCAATGATAGAGATCGATTAATCACAGAAGAGGGATATACAGAAGAAGCGGCAGATGCAGTGATTCAGTCTTATCAGGAGGAAATAGATAATCTCAAAGCCAATTATGAAAGTGCACCTGAAGATGATGATAGACAAAAGACAGACTGGACATTCCATCCTGCTTCCTATTATATGAAAACGGCTGAAGACGGTGAAGATGAAGATTGGAGCAATCTGGATAAAACAGACAAGTTAAAGGTCATCGGTGATTGTGACGGCAAGATGGCTTATGTGAGTGCCAGCAACAGATCAACACCGGATTATCAACTGCACAGCATTATGTTTTACTGGGATGATGAACAAGCAGGTTGGGAGAACAATGGAAAATCATCTATCAGCCAGGAGGAGGCTGTGAAGCTGACAAATCAGAAACTAAAGGAATTGACAGATGGTGAATGGACGGTGAATGCTGTCTGGTCAATAGGCAATCAATGGCGTATCCAGTATGTTCCGAGTATTGATCAGATACCTTGTGTTTACAGTACCATTGATTATACTGCGGATGATACTTATGCATCGAATCTGGATTATGAGTAGATTGATTTTTCAGTGACGGATGATCAAATTGTATCTGCGGAATGGGATACACCGATGAAGGTGACATCTGCAGACAGCCAGACGTCAGAGCTGAAATCCTTTGCTGAACTATATGATGCCTTTAAAACATATATGAAAGTGAGCACCAGTGTCAGCTCATTGGGGTTGATGGAAGACGATTCCGAAGATGCAGCTGTGAATATCACGAAAATCCAGCAGATGTATTGCCGTGTAAAGGAGAAAAATACAGATAATACATATCAGTATGTACCGGTGTATGCATTTCTTGGGAAAATCAGTGTAAGCGGAACAGAAGATACAAATGACAGTATCTTTTGCTTAATTCATGCAATAGACGGCACGATCATTAATGCTGGTTTAGGGTATTGATAATGTGAATTGAAAAACGATGTTAGCAGGAAATACCTGATTGGCATCGTTTTTTAGAATATTTTTCGAGGTTGTCAGATTTGCTTTCTTTTTTGCTAATACAAAGATATAATGATGCATTTTTTATGCCTGTGAATTTTATAATACAGTCAGAAAATGTTAAAGCAAGGCAGGAGGAAAGCACGATGAAGATAAGAAAATATGCATGTATAGCCATCTCAGCGGCACTATTGATGACAGGCTGTCAGGCCACGCCGGATCAGGATATTGTGGCCAACAAGAATGATAATCAGGCCAGTCAGAATGAAACGAGCCAGTCCGTTGATGATACCATTGCCATTGACGAAAACGCAGATGGAAAGGTTGTATCTGAAGCAATTTCTGATTCCTTTGATTCCACGGAAGGTGATGTAACAATTAAGGTTCAGGCAGATCAGGTGAGAGCAAAGAATGTACCGGTTCTGCAGGCGGAGGCGCAGTCTGTATCTGCGGATGATGTGAAGCGGTGGTGTAATGTTTTCTTTGGCACAGAGGATGTCTATGAATATCGGGATGAGATGACGAAATCGGATATCGAGGAAGCCATTCTCTGGCGTCAGCAGAAGATCAGTGACAGGGACGGTTTACTGGCAGAAGGGTACACGGAGGATGAGATAGATAGTACTATTGAGTTGTATCAGGAGGAGATTAATAATTTGAAATCAAATTATGATTCAGCACCAGAAAAATATGAAGGAACAAAGACGGACTGGGAGTTTCATCCAGCATCCTACTGGATGAAAGACGAGACGAATGGTGATGATGAGGACTGGAGTAAAGAGGACAAAACGGAATCTCTGGAGGTAAGAGGAGATTATGAAGGCAAAGGAGCACATATCAGTGCCAGCAATCGGCAGGATGCAGACTATCAGGTGCATGATATGTTTTTTGTACTGAATGATGAAGTGGATATCAATTACAATGCTGATCCTGTCATCAGCCGGGAGGAAGCCATTCAAATGACCAGTGAGAAGCTGAAGGCACTGACGGATAAGGAATGGCAGGTAGATTCAGTTGACAATAATGGCAATCAGTGGCGAATCAAATATGTGCCTGTCATCAATAACCTTCCGTGTCTTTTAACAGATCTATCCTATGACAGTACGGATGCCTATGCGGCAAATCTGACCTATGAAATGCTGGAGTTTGAAATAATAGATGGTCAGATTACATCTGTGGAGTGGGATTCTCCGATGAAAATAACTTCAGCGGATAATCAGCCAGCAGAAATGTTGCCTTTTGATGATATTTATACGGCCTTTAAAAATTATATGCAGGTGAAATGTACCATGACATCACTTGGTATG
>JABLTN010034809.1_pt1 | contig 15310 bp, 13 predicted proteins | sample 7160141 | NCBI WGS metagenome assembly JABLTN01 (sample SAMN14651226, study PRJNA627086) | human gut metagenome | isolation source: feces | host: Homo sapiens | reverse complement strand
GTTTTGTGGTGAAACTATTGTAATCCCTATCGGGGGCGAGATTCAAATATAAATAAGTTAACAAAACGTTTATTTAACTGAGGAGGTAAAGATGAAAAATAAAAAAATGAATACAGAAACTGAAGAGCTTGTATTAGATAAATACGATGATCAATTTCACCAAATAAAAGATGCATTAGATATAGAAGAAAGTACAGACAGTGAAACTACAGACATTGTAGGTTTTAGAGTTATAAATAGTAATAATCCATATCCTGAAGGTAAGAGAATTGATGATAGAAATGATTAATAAAAAGCTAGATGAAATATTTAATATCTCATCTAGCTTTTTAAATATAAATTAAATCAGAATACCTTCACAATGATCCATTTCATGCTGAATTACTTGAGCTACAAAACCACTAAAATTTTGTTTTTTCTTAGTAAATGTTCTATCACAGTACTCTACTTCAATTGAATGATATCTAGTTGTTTCTTTAGTTCCTTCATGTGACAAACAAGCTTCTTCTACTTCATATGTAGTTTTACTATGACTTATAATTTTTGGATTTACAAGTGGTACAAAAAAGCCTCCCATCTCCACTACAATGATACGTATACTTTCTCCAATTTGATTTGCTGCTAGTCCAACACAAATATCATTATTTGCTTTTGCAGTATCAATCATATCATCAATAATATATAAATCATTTATTGTTGCCTCAACTGATTTTATCATTAGTTTTTTGTTATCTCTTACGATTTCTCTTATCATTTTTAATTACAGACAATGTTGTCTATTTCTCCTTATTAAATATTTATATTACAAAACCACCATTTGGACTTATTACTTGTCCTGTTAAGAAGTCTCCTCCCTCACTAGCTAAAAATAATGCACATTTAGCTATATCTTCTGGTGAACCTAATTTCATAAGTGGTGTTTCTTCTTTTAACGCATCTAATGTATCTTCACTTACATTGTTAAGCATATCAGTCTTTATTACACCTGGAGCTATACAATTAACATTTATATTAGATGGACCTAGCTCTTTTGCTAAAGCTTTAGTCATACCAATAATAGCTGCTTTAGAAGCTGAGTAATGAACTTCAAAAGATCCTCCCACCATTCCCCATATTGATGATATATTTATGATTTTTCCACTCATTTCAGGAAGCATATATTGAAGTGCTTTTTTTGTTGTATAAAAAACTCCATTTAAGTTTACATTCATTATTTCGTTCCATTCTTCATAACTTATATCTGTGAATAAATTTGTTTTACTAATTCCTGCATTATTTATTAATACATCAATTTTTTCAAATTGTCCTATAGTATAGTTAACTAAAGAATTAACTTCATTTATATTCGACACATCAGCCTTAAATATTCTCACAGAGTATCCTTTATTAGTTAAATAATTTTGTAATTCTTTAGCTTCATCTTCTGATTTATTATAGTTTATAACAACATTATAGTTATTTTCAGCGAATAATTTAGCTATTGCTTTACCAATACCTCTAGAGGCTCCCGTTATTAATACTGTTTTTTTATTCATATGTACTCCTTATTAGTTTTATCATTTGAAATTATATAGGTTATTATAACAAAACTATAAGACTTTTAATATTTTATTATTAAAATAATATATTTAAAATAAAGAGAATTATTTTTATAAAACTATATTTAATTGATTTTATGTTCAAAAAGTTATTCAATATAATATATTTTCAAAATTTAAGTTGACAAAGTCAATTTATGAGACTAGACTAACTATTAAAGTACATATTTGTATCCTATATCATATATATATTTGTTGGGGAAAAAGGGGATGAGTTAAAATGTTATCTTATAAGTTTTTATTAGACTTAGCATTAATACTATTAAGTACAAAGGTTTTAGGTCTAATAACAAGAAAATTTCAAATGCCGCAAGTTGTAGGTGCATTATTAGCTGGATTAATTCTTGGTCCAGCAATGCTTAATATTTTAAGCGAAACTGATTTTATTATTCAGTTATCAGAGCTTGGTGTAATTGTATTAATGTTCAATGCAGGTTTGGAATCTGATTTAGAAGAACTTAAAAAAACTGGTAAAGCTTCTTTTATAATTGCTTCATTAGGAGTGATTATTCCTTTAATCGGAGGATTCGCTATAGCTCACTTTTACGCTATACCAGAATTATCAGAAGGTACAAGCGGAACTGTATTTTTACAAAACATATTCATAGGAATTATATTAACTGCGACATCTGTTAGTATAACAGTAGAAACATTAAAAGAAATGGGGAAACTTAATACTTCTGCTGGTACAGCAATATTAGGTGCAGCTATAATAGATGATATATTAGGTATTATAGCATTAACTGTTATATCTAGTCTTACTGACACTTCAGTTAAAGTAGGATTTGTTTTAATGAAAATAGCAGGATTCTTTATATTTGCTATAATAGTTGGATTTATTTCCTATAAAATTTTTAAAGCATGGTCAAATTATGAAAATCGTGATAGAAGAAGATTTATAATTGCTTCATTTGTATTCTGTTTATTATTGTCATATATCTCAGAAGAGGTATTCGATGTAGCAGATATAACAGGTGCATTTATAGCAGGTTTAGTCTTATCTAATATAGATAGAAAAGAATTTATTTCTAATCGATTAAATATTGTATCTTATGCATTATTATCACCTGTATTCTTTGCGAGTATAGGGCTTAAAATAGTTTTGCCAGCAATGGATTTTAATATTGTTATGTTTGCAGTATTACTTACAATAATAGCTATTTTAACAAAGATAGTAGGTGCAGGAATAGGTGCAAGATTATGTAAGTTTTCACCTAGGGAATCTTATCAAATAGGAGTTGGTATGGTATCAAGAGGTGAGGTTGCTCTTATAGTTGCTAGTAAAGGTGCAGCATTAGGATTAATATCTACATCAATGCTTGGTCCAGTAGTAATTGTTGTAGTTGTAACTACTATAATTGCTCCAATTTTATTAAAACTTGCTTTTAGAGAAAAGAAAGAAAAAGTTGTTATTGAAACAAATGCTAGTAGATAATCTACTAGCATTTATGGTTTATATGGTACTTTTCGCCGTTAAGAACATACGTTCTTAGTTGTGGAAAGTACCATTTTATATTCAAAATATATTATTTTATTTCTATATTTATATTAAGTTTATTTTAATTCATTAGATGAAATTAAGCTTATACAGTGCTACAATTATATTAATAAATATGAATTATTTAAAGGAGGTAAATCGATTTATAAATTCGAATTTAAATATAATCCAATCCTTAATAAAAAAGCTGAAATTAAAAATGTAACTAAAATAACTAATGACATTTCTGAAGTAAAAGAGGATATTATATCTGAGTTTAAATCTTATGAAGAAACATTCTCTTTTAAATCTGATGAATTTTTAATTAAAATACTTAATGAGAGATACAATGATGATAAAAAAATTACAGAGTTTATTTATATTGAGAAATAGTAATTAAAAAAGTGTTCAAATATATTGAACACTGCTTTTTAATTTTCAACTTTTAATTTTTCTAAATTAATAGTGTATTTTTTATATTCATTAATAGACATGTTAATATTATTATTTGAATTTTCATTTGGACTTTCCATTGTTTTAAAAGCTTTTGATAACATTAGCTTAATACGGTTAAGCTGATTAACTTCACTTGCTGATGGATCATAATCTATAGGTATTATATTTACACTACTATGAATCCTTTTTAACTCCTTAATACTTCCTTTACCAATAATATGGTTTGGTAAGCATCCAAATGGTTGCATACATATTATATTATTAATGCCTTCATGTATTAACTCAATCATTTCACCTGTAAGCAACCAACCTTCTCCAGTTTGATTTCCTAATGATACTATTGATGAAGTATTTTCTGCCATAACCTTGATATGCTGTGAAGATGAAAATCTACTACTATTATCAAGTTCTTTCTTATATACACTTTGATACATATCTATTATTTTTATAAAGAACTCTCCAGTTAATTTATTTCTAAAACTTCCCTCAAGATATTTATTTTTAAAGATTGTATTATATGCACACGTAAGGAAGAAGTTAGTTAAATCTGGAACTACTGCTTCAGCTCCTTCACTTTCTATAATATCAACTAAATTATTATTTGCTATTGGATGGAATTTAACTAGTATTTCTCCAACTAAGCCTACCTTTGGCTTTGATATACCTAATATCTCTAAATTATCAAAATCTTGAATTATTCTTTTTACATTTTCTTTAAATTTAGATACCTTACATTCTTTTAAAGAATCTTTGCAATTATTCATCCATTTTCTATATAGCTCATTTGAACTTCCCTTATTCTTTTCATAAGGTCTTACTTTATATAGAACTCTCATTAATAAGTCACCATATATACATGACATAAAAAGTCTATTAATAAGCTTAAGTGATATTTTTTTAGTAATGTTTAGTCCATCAAGTCCATTTACATTAAGAGAAATTACAGACACATTTTCAAATCCCGCATCTCTTATTGCTTTTCTTAAAAATCCTATATAATTAGTAGCCCTACATCCTCCACCAGTTTGAGTTATAGCAACAGATGTTGTATTTAAATCATATTCTCCTGATTTTAAAGCTTTTATTAATTGACCTATTGTTATAATAGCTGGAAAACAAGCATCATTATTTACATATTTTAAGCCTTCATCTATGACATCTTTACTTAAGTCTTTTATTACTTTAAGGTTTATATCACTTAAGTTAATAGCTTCTTCAAATAATTCAAAATGAATAGGAGACATTTGTGGTACTAAAATAGTATTCTTTAATGGGTCTTTTGGGCTTCTTTTATATTCAATTCTTTTTTCTTCTATATCTTCTACTTTAATATTATTTAATTCTCTTTCTTTTATAGCAGCTTTTAAGGAACGTAGTCTTATTTTAACAGCACCTAAATTATTTCCTTCGTCTATTTTTACTACTGTATAAATCTTGCCTTTTTCCTGTAATATTTCTTGTACTTGATCAACTGTTACAGCATCTATTCCACATCCAAATGAGTTTAATTGAACTAATTCTAAATAATTTGTATTTTTTACGACGTCCGCTGCTTTATATAGCCTTGAGTGATATACCCATTGATCAACAACCCTTAGAGGTCTTTTTAAGTTTGATAAATTGCAGATAGAATCTTCTGTTAAAACTGCCATATCTAAAGAATTTATCAGCTCTGGTATTCCATGATTTATTTCTGGATCTAAATGATAAGGTCTACCAGATAAAACAATTCCTTTTAAGTTATTTTCTTTTATATATTTTAAGGCTTTTTCTCCTTCATTTCTAATATCTATTTTAAAGCTTTCTTGTTCTTTTGTTGCCATATCGACAGCTTTATCTATTTCATATTTTTGTATATTAAAATACTTCTGAAATTCTTTATATAAAACCTTTTTTAACTTTGATTTATTATTAATAGTAACAAATGGATTTATAAAATTTATATTTTTAAACTTTAAATTTTCCATATTATTTTTTATAACTTCAGAGTATGAAATAACGACGGGGCAATTAAAATGATTATCGCTGGTTTTATCATCTTCTACTTCGTAAACTACTGATGGATAAAATATGTTTTTAATATTCTTTTCTATTAAATTTTCTATATGACCATGGACAAGTTTAGCTGGATAGCAAACAGTATCAGAAGCTATAGAACTAATGCCTTTTTCATACATTTTCTTTGAAGACCTATTTGAAATAGTAACTTTAAATCCAAGTTCTGTAAAAAATGTGAACCAAAAAGGATAATCTTCATACATATTTAATACTCTTGGTATTCCGATTTCACCTCTAGGTGCATTTTCTATATTTAGAGGTTTATATTTAAATAATCTATTATATTTGTATTTAAATAAATTTAATTCTTCTTTACTTTTACTTTTTTTATTAGTATAAAGTAGTTCTCCAGTTTCACATCTATTACCAGAGATATATTTTTCATTATTATTAAATTCATTAATTGTTAGTAAACACTTATTAGCGCAACCTTTACATCTATGTACACTTGAAGTATAATTAATACTTTTAAGTTCATTTTTATTTATTAAAGTACTTTTATATCCTTCTTTATATTCTTCTTTTGAAATCAAAGCAGCTCCATAAGCTCCCATAATCCCACAAATACTTGTTCTAGTAACTTTATGGTTAATAAGTTTCTCAAAGGCTCTAAGAACTAAATTATTGTAAAAAGTTCCACCTTGAACTACTATATTTTCTCCAATGTCAGATATGTTATGTAACTTAATAACCTTAAAAAGAGCATTTTTTATTACCGAATAAGATAACCCTGCAGATATGTCTGATATGCTTGCGCCTTCTTTTTGCGCTTGTTTAACTTTAGAGTTCATAAAAACTGTACATTTAGAACCTAAGTCAATTGGATCTTTAGAATATATACCTTTTTGTGAGAAGTCTTCTATAGTCATTGAAAGAGAGTGTGCGAATGTTTCTAAAAAAGATCCACATCCAGCGGAACAAGCTTCATTTAAAATAATGCTATCAATTACACCATTTTTAATTTTTAAGCATTTCATATCTTGTCCTCCAATGTCTAATATAAAGTCAACATTAGGATTAAAATACTTCGCTGCTTTATAATGTGCAATTGTTTCTATCTCCCCTTTGTCAATATTTAAAGCTTTTTGAATTAGCCCTTCTCCATATCCAGTAACAGTAGAGTAGACTACTTCACTTTCATTAGGTAGTTTTGAATATATCTCTTTTAAAATATAAATAGCAGCATCTAAAGGCTTCCCTTCATTACTACCATAATATGAATAAAGTATATTACATTCTTCATCAATTAAAGTCGCTTTAGTAGTTGTTGAACCAGCATCTATTCCTAAAAAGCATCTTCCTTTATAAGTTGTAATATCTTTATAATTTACTGTGTTATCATGATTATATATAAAATCCTTATACTCTTGTTCGTTATTAAATAAAGGCTCTAATTCTTTTTGATTAGTATTAAAATTATTATTATTTATTTCTAAATTATTTATTAGATTACTTAAATCTATTGTCTTTTCTTCTTGAGATAATATTGCAGCCCCTATTGCAACATACAACTGAGCATCTTGAGGAAATATAATATCATCCTCTTCTAATTTCAAATTCATTATAAATGATTTTCTTAACTCTGATAAGAAATACAAAGGTCCTCCCAAGAAAGCAACTTTTCCTTTAATTTCTCTTCCGCAAGATAAAACACTAACAGTTTGAACAACTACTGCATTGAAAATACTCATTGCTATATCACTCTTACTGGCACCATCATTTATAAGTGGCTGAATATCTGTTTTAGCAAAAACTCCACATCGTGATGCTATAGGATATATAACATTGTAATTTTTAGCTAGTTCATTTAATCCATTAGCATTTGTTTTTAGTAAAGATGCCATTTGATCTATAAATGCACCTGTACCACCTGCACAGATACCATTCATTCTTTGGTCTATTCCACCAGTTAAATAAGTAATCTTAGCATCTTCTCCTCCTAATTCTATTACAACATCTACATTAGGATTATAAGTTTCAATAGCTTTAGTACTAGCTATTACTTCTTGAACAAATTTTACATTTATATCATTTGCAATATCTATTCCGCCAGAACCTGTCATTAATATGCTTGTTTTAATATTACCTAAATTCTTATAGATATTTTTTAGTACATTACCTACTGATTTTTTTACATCGGAATAATGTCTTGTGTATTCCTTATATATAACTTCATCATTTTTCAAGACAACTACTTTGACTGTAGTTGACCCTACATCTATACCAATATTGTAAACTTCGTTCATAATCCTCCCCCCAATATTAAATGAATAGCAAACTATATAATTATTATACTCATCAAAAATTAAATAAATGAAAGTTATTTAATTAAATATTGAGAAACAATTTCGCTAATTATAATTAATAAATAAAAAAAGGAAGTAAATATCTAAATAATTAGATATTTACTTCCTTTTTTTCTAACAAGCTTCAATATTTTTTGTACTTATTACATTTACACCTGTGTCTAGTATATTCTCTACTATAATATCACCTGCGTTTATTGGTGCACTTACTTCAATCTTATTTAACTCCTCCATTATTTCAAAAATCATATCTTTTGGTATTGTATCCTCAGTTTTAACTGGTAGAAGATGCAAATATGAGTTTTGAAGCTTAACTGTTGATGTAATTACTCTTCTTGGATTCGTCATTTCTTCTATGGCATATTTTTCTCCTCTTTTGCAAGTATTACCTCCAACTTTAAAACCTTCTTCATTTTTATTTATTGTTAAGTGACATCCTACAGGACAAACTATACATATTAACTCAGTCATATTAAGCCTCCTCAACACTAACAGAAATATTTCCTGTAATTTGTTTTAATAATTCTTTATTTATATTGATACTTTCCATTTCTGAAGGAATCATATGCTTTCTTTTCTTTTCAAGTATGATCTTATCGCCATCTCTTACAACTATTTTTTTATTTTTACATACGTTTTTTACTCTCATAAATAAATTAATATCATCATTATATTTTGTATCTATATTTTGTGGCACAATATATCCAATACCTTCACCAGGTGAAGTTTTAACAGTTTCATTAATATTTAACTTGTTTAAAGAATATAAAGCAGCATTTTTTCCTGCAATCTTGCTTTCTTTAGTTACAAAATCCACTAAATCATGAACATGAACAACATTGCCACATGCAAATATACCATCTATATTTGTTTCCATAGTATTATTTACTATTGGTCCACTAGTTTTTCTATCTAATTTTACTCCAACATCTACACTTAGTTCATTTTCAGGTATAAGACCTACTGATAATAGTACTGTATCGCATTTTATAAATTCTTCAGTTCCTTTTATAGGATTCTTATTTTTATCTACTTGGTTAATTGTAACTCCGCTAACTCTTTCTTTTCCATGTATATAAGATATTGTTGTTGTAAGTTTTAAAGGAATATTATAATCATTTAAGCATTGAACTATATTTCTATTAAGTCCACTTGAATGAGGTTTACGTTCTATAACTGCTTTTACTTTAGCGCCTTCTAAAGTCATTCTTCTTGCCATAATAAGACCGATATCTCCTGAGCCAAATATCACAACTTCCTTACCCACCATATATCCTTCCATATTACAAAGTCTTTGTGCTGCTCCTGCTGTGTATACTCCAGCAGGTCTATACCCAGCGATATCTATAGCGCCTCTTGTTCTTTCTCTACAACCCATAGCTAAAACTATAGAGTCAGCTTCTATATCTAAAAGTCCTTCTTCTCCTAAAGCCTTAATTGCTTTACTCTCTGTTATATTAAGAACCATAGTGTTTAACATATAATCTATATTTTCTTCTTTTGCCATTTTTATAAATCTTCCGGCATACTCTGGCCCTGTTAATTCTTCTTTAAATTCATGTAGCCCAAAACCATTGTGAATACATTGATTAAGTATTCCACCAAGTTCTCTATCTCTTTCAATTATAAGAACAGATTTTGCTCCATTTCTCTTTGCTTCTACTGCAGCCCCTAAACCTGCAGGACCACCACCTAGAACTACAACATTATATTTCAACTGTGTCACCCCTCATCTCTTTTACTTTACCTACAACCACCTTAGAATTTTCATAATCTTTTAATATATCTTCTACTGGTATATTTAATTCTCTTGATAAAATTTCTATTACTCTAGGTCCACAGAATCCTCCTTGACATCTTCCCATACCTGGTCTAACTCTTCTTTTTACACCATCAACAGTTCTTGCACCACAAGGTCTATTGATTGCATCTACAATTTCTCCTTCTGTTACATTTTCACATCTACATATTATTTTTTTATATCTATCGTCTTTTTTTATTAATTCTGATTTTTCTTCTTTAGTCATGTGTGAGAAAGGTTTTTCTTTTTTTCTTATAGGATTGAAATCTTCATTATCAATTAAATCTAATCCTTCTTCTTTTAATATTTGAACTACATATTCTGCTATAGCTGGAGATGAAACAAGACCAGGAGATTCAATACCACCTACATTTATAAAGTTTTTAGCTATTTTTGATGCGAATATACAAAAGTCGCCTGTATTTGGAGTTGCTCTTAGACCTGCAAAGGATGTTATTGTTTTTCTAAAATCTATACCTTTTATACTTCTCTTTGATTGCTCAACTATTTCGTTTATACCTTCTTTAGTAGTTGACTTATCTTCCCTATCTTCTACTGCATTAGCATTAGGACCAATTATTAAATTACCATGAACGGTTTGAGATACAAGGACACCTTTTCCTTTTTCTGTTGGGCATTGAAATATTACGTGATTTGCTATTTTACCCTCTGATTTATCAAGAATCTTATATTCACCTTTTCTAGTTGTAATATGATACTCATTTCCACCAATCATATTATTTATTTTATCTGAATAAACACCAGCTGCATTTATTACATATTTTGCTTTTATATCATCTTTATTTAATACTTTAATATTAAAATATTCATCTTCTTTTTTTATATCTATAACCTCTGATTGTAAACTTAGGTTTACTCCATTTGTAATAGCATTTTCCATAAGAGCAACATTTAAATTAAAAGGACAAACTATTCCTGCGCTTTTACAAAGAAGTGAACTTACTACATTATCATTTACATTTGGCTCTAAAGCTATAGTTTCTTTCTTACTTAAAATCTTTAATCCTTTACAATTATTATTTATTCCTCTTTTATATAAAGATTCAATATGTTTATGTTCTTCTTCGCTAAAAGCTAATACTAGTGAGCCTATTTGTTTAAAATCAACACTTAATTCTTCACATAACTTTGGATATAATTCATTACCTCTAACATTTAATTTAGCTTTTAAACTACCTTCTTTTGCATCATATCCACCATGAACTATAGCACTGTTTGATTTTGTTGTTCCTTGACAAACCTCTACTCCTTTTTCAAGTACGACTATATTTAGTTTATATTTTGAAAGTTCCCTTGCAATTGCGCTACCAACAATACCTGCACCTATAATAGCTATATCATACATATATTTCACCCCTTATATTGGCCAAGCTACAAAACAAAAAGCCTCCTATACAATGTATAGAAGGCTCTCTTTTCTCTAGCCAAGTATTTAACGTTTATACATTGAATTTAATCCAGTGTACTTGAAACGTTTTCTTTTATACTTTAATTATATATAGTTTTATTTATATTGTCAGCATTATTTACTAATATCTATTAAGTTTAAATATTAACACTCTGCTGTTTCTAACTCTTCATCTTCTTTAGCCCAGTCAAGAGATCTTTGAACCGCTTTTTTCCATCCTTTATATAAATTAGCTCTTTTAGCTTCTTCCATATTTGGCTTAAATTCTTTATCTATTATCCAAGAATTCTTAATATCATCTTTACTACTGTAGAATCCAACAGCTAAACCTGCTAAGTATGCAGCACCTAGTGCTGTAGTTTCAACAACCTTAGGTCTATTTATATTAGTATCTAATATATCTGATTGGAACTGCATTAAGAAGTTATTTGCACTAGCTCCACCATCAACTTTTAGACCAACAAGTTTTAATCCAGAATCTTCTTCCATAGCATGAAGAACATCTTTAACTTGATATGCTATAGATTCAAGTGAAGCACGAACTAAATGTTCTCTATTAGCTCCACGAGTAAGTCCCATTACACATCCTCTTGCATACATATTCCAGTGTGGTGCTCCAAGTCCTGTAAATGCAGGAACAACATAAACACCATTTGTATCTTCAACACTTGTTGCATAGAACTCACTTTGCTTAGCATTATATAATATTTTTAATTCATCTCTCAACCACTGTATTACAGCTCCACCTACGAATATACTTCCTTCTAAAGCGTATTCTACTTTTCCATCAACGCCCCAAGCTATTGTAGTTAATAGTCCATTTTTAGACTCAACTGGTTTTTCTCCAGTATTCATTAACATGAAGCATCCTGTTCCATAAGTATTCTTTGCACTACCTTCTTCAAAGCATGTTTGACCGAATAATGCAGATTGTTGATCTCCTGCACAACCAGCTATTGGTATTTGTGCTCCTGCAAGCATTTGCTCATCTGTATTACCATATATACAGCTTGAAGGTTTTACTTTTGGTAACATAGATTTAGGTATATTTAATAATTCTAATATTTCATCATCCCATTTTAATTCTTTTATATTATAAAGCATTGTTCTAGAAGCATTAGAGTAATCAGTTACATGTACTTTACCACGAGTTAAGTTCCATATTAACCAAGTATCAACTGTTCCAAATAATAATTCGCCATTTTCAGCTTTTTCTCTTGCCCCTTCAACATTATCTAATATCCATTTTATTTTAGTTCCTGAGAAATAAGCATCTAAAATAAGACCTGTTTTGTCTTTTATCATATCTTTATATCCATTTGCTTCTATTTCATCACATATCTCCGAAGTTCTTCTACATTGCCATACTATTGCGTTATATATTGGTTTTCCAGTATTTTTATCCCATACTATAGTTGTTTCTCTTTGATTAGTTATACCTATAGCTGCTATTTCATTTGGAGATATAGAATTAGTTTCTAGTACTTCTCTCATTACTCCACTTTGACTTCCCCATATTTCCATAGCGTTGTGTTCTACCCAACCTGGCTTAGGATATATTTGTGTGAACTCTTTTTGTGAAGTAGCAATTATATTACCTTCTTTGTCAAATAATATTGCTCTTGAACTTGTAGTACCTTGATCTAACGCCATTATGTATTTTTTACTCATACCATATTCCTCCATTTTATTAAAAATTTTAATTTACACATTAAATCACTTCTATAATTTAAATATATAGATCTAACTTAATAATATGAAAACATTTGATGGTATCAATTTTACTTAGGATATTATATATAAACTACAATGTAATAATATTATTAATAACTACAGCCTTCAAAAAATAAAAGCTCATAGTATATAAACTATGGCTCTCTTTTCTCCAGCCTTAATATTGACTTATTTAAATGGTATCAGAAAACATTTTCCTAGTCAACAAAAAAGCTCGTTATATATAACAAGCTGCAATATTTATAAATATATTATCTTACCAAATTTCAAATTTGCTAGTTGATACTGCCATAGCTCCTGAAGATAATACTTTTATTATTTCATCTTTTTCATCTATTAGTCCACCACATATTATTGGTAGATTACTAAATTCCTCATTTATTCTTTTAATTACTTTAGGAAGTATTCCAGGCATAATTTCTATAGCTTGAGGTTTTACTTTTCTTAAACTTTCTATAGCATTTTCTAATGATATTGAATCTATAAAGAAAAATCTTTGTATAACATTTAATTTAAGTTCTACTGCCCTTTTTACAATATTAGTTTTAGTAGTAATAATACCATCAATATTTGATTCCTTTTTTAGATAATCTATAATAATAGGATTAGATGAGATACCAGTTATCATATCTATATGAATAAATACTTTTTTATTGTGTTTATGTAATAAATCTACTTTTTCTTTAAGAGTCATAATGTCCCCATTTAATAAAAATACAACCTCACAGTCAGAATCTATTACTTTTTGAATACACTCATCATTTTTTATAGCCCCAATTATAGGGTTAACTTCTAGCAAGTCTTTCATGTATATTTTCCCCCAAATATTTCAAATATATATAATTATAACATTAGAATTGATTATATTATATGTAAAATAAAAAGAAAATGATTGATAAAAGTAAAATAAGGTATATATAGTAATTTAATATATACCTCATTCTTTATATAAATCTTAACCTTTTATTATATTTTTAAACATCTCATACATTCCTGTACTACTTAAGCCACTAAATAGTCTACCTAGAACTATATCATCAGATACAGTCTTATTTATTGCTATATTAGTTAAAAGTCCTAAAACACCTACTGTTAATGGTATGTACTTATTAGGTATAAAATCAAAACTACTTTTAATTATGTAACCTATACATAAACATATGCCTGCTATTACTGGTATATAATATGATTGTAAAAAACTTAAATCCATTACATCCATATAGTCCCCTCACCTTATAAAGATATTCTATGATTTTACTCAATATTCTCTATAAAAAGTATCCTTGGGGATAATTACTATTAGTTTTGATTTTTAAGTTTATATAAGTTATACATATTAATTAGTATAATTGCAAAATTTGATAATGCGACTGGATAAGCCCCTACTAAAAGTCCATAAACTACAAATGTTACACATCCTATTGTGTTAATTATTCTTAATCTTAATATATTTGTCATCATTAATGATATGACTATTAATATAGATGCTAAGTAACCTATCCATTCTACTAACTGTGCACTAAACATAATAAATTCTCCTTTTTCAAAGTAATTATTTAAAGTCTAGATTAGGGGATTTTACTCCAAAAGTACTTTTCCATCCTATGACTTAAAGTAAACTAATTTTTTACTTATTATGCTTAATATTTTTTAGTAATATGTATAAGCTATAAGTAAATTAATTTTAATAAAGGAGAATTATAATGGAAAATAAAAATACTAATTCAAATGCTAAATTGGCTCTTAATATGATGAAAATGGAAATAGCTAATGAACTTGGATATGATTATAATCAAGTTACTGATAAAATTGAAAGTAATGCACCTCAAAATACTTTAGAGGGTATAGCAAAAAATGTACTTGCTGGTGAACAAGTTGGAGGTAATATGACTAAAAATTTAGTTGAGATGGGTGAAAAAGCTTTATTAAATAATTATAATTCTAAAAATTAAATTTTACATGCAATACCTAAAATATATTAAGGTATTGCATGTAAAATCCTTGAGAAAGTTTATAAAACTTTCTATAATCTATATATATATAATAAAATAGGAGATAAATATATGAATAATAAGAGATTACAATTTATATATTCACCTAAGTTTAACGAAAAAGGGATTATTATAAGAAGCTTATTTTTTTTAATTTTTGATGTAATAATTATTAAGTTGTTGTTTACATATTCTAACCTAAAAAATGTTATCTTTTACATAAATCTAAGACTAACCTTTACAACAGTATTTTATCTAATACGGATGATAAAATATTTCTTCGTTTTCATAAAACATAGATTAGATGTATTTATAATCAAAAATAATCCAGAACTTCAAGATGACTTATACAAAGATTATAATTTAATAAAAGATTTAATTGACAATAGCATAAAAGATATTATTTTAGCTGTAGAGTTTTTCGTATTAAGTTATTTATTTTCATATGCTTGTAGCATAT